>OLSQ01001349.1_pt1 | contig 20650 bp, 23 predicted proteins | sample 1672561 | NCBI WGS metagenome assembly OLSQ01 (sample SAMEA3136699, study PRJEB25190) | human gut metagenome | biome: human gut; feature: human-associated habitat; material: faeces | place: Austria | collected 2013 | reverse complement strand
CCAAAATTGGTTCCAAAGCCTTTTCTTTCTTCCATTGTTTTCTCTCCTTACTAAAAAATGTGTTTTTCCTGTCTATTGACAGGAAACATCCCGTAGCGCCGCCACGCTGTCGGAACCTCTCACACCCCGGAAGATTTTTCCTCCGTTTTGGGGATAAAAAAAGTATAACGGATTCAATTTCCTAACGCAATTAGCAATGTTAATAAAATTTTTGCATGGGATTTTATGTTTTTAACATTTTGTGAACGTTTTTTCTGCATGTCGTTACGCTCATTTTATAAATTTTAAGCAGAATTTGCATCGATTTTTTGTGCATTTTTCTCTGATATCATTAACAACTTGCACAAATTTCTTTTCAGGAAACATCAAATTGTTAAAAAAACTACTCTTGACAAGAAAATGCAAGCCTTTGTGTACACTGAAAAGTGCGCAGGCACACGGCTTTTGCTTCTATTTCCCAAGCTTTTTTCTAACAAAGTAAAAGGGAACGTCCGCCGTTGGCGGACGTTCCCTTTTTGTCACATTTTTTAGTAAGAAGAGCTGCGGGATGGCGGTCCCGGAAATCAGCTTTTCAGGACAAACCTCTTACAGGCCGAAGAAGCTGGCCACCTGACCGTACAGGATGAAGAGCATGCACAGCGGGGTGATGACCTTGACGCAGATCTTGAAGAAGCCGTAGGAGCCCATCTTGTGGCCGGGAGTGGCTTCGCACTCCTCCTTGACCACCTCGGGGCCGATCTCCCAGCCGATCATCAGGGACATCAGCAGCGCGCCCAGAGGCATCATGATACCCTCAGACAGCATATCCCAGAAGTCCAGCCAGCAGTCATTCCAACCGGAATAGCTTTCCAGACCCAGCAGCTGCCACGGTGCGATACCGGCGTTGCCCAGAGAGTCGGCGCAGACCAGAATGCTGCCCACACCAACGGCAACAGCAGCGATCAGGGTGTAAGTCTTACGCTTGTCGCCCTTACCGGCCTCACGAGCCTTGTCGACGAAGTGGGCCACAACGACCTCCAGCAGGGAGATGGAGGAAGAGATAGCAGCGAACACAACCAGCAGATAGAACAGGATGCCGAAGATAGGACCGACAGCGTCCATCTTGTGGAACACGTTCTGCATGGTGACGAACAGCAGGGACGGGCCGCCCAGAGCGCCCTCGGGATCCAGAGCGAAACGGCCGGGGATAACGCACAGACCGGCCATCAGAGCCACCAGCGTATCCATGACCACGATGAGGATGGCGTTCTTTTCCAGATGCTCCTTCTTATCCAGATAGGAACCGTAGGTGATCATGGCGCCCATGCCCAGAGACAGAGAAAAGAACATCTGACCACCGGCGGTGGAAAGGACTTCAAAGAAGCTGGGGGCTTTCTCAATGACACCGTTGGCAACGGCCCAGCCGGGAACGAACATGTACTTCAGGCCGTTCACAGCGCCGGGCAGGGTGCAGGCGCGGATGATGCAGATCAGCAGTGCCACGAACAGGCAGGGCATACCAACGGAGCAGACCTTCTCGATACCGCCGCCGATGCCGCCCATAACGATGATCATGGTCAGGGCCACGAAGATCAGACCGTAGATAATGGCCTCAGCAGGGTTGCTCATGAAGTTGCCGAAGATCTCGGCACCACTGAGGCCGTTGGAGCCGAAGCCGGCGTTGAACAGATCGCCCACGTTCAGGACGGTGTACTTGATGCAGTATCCGCCCAGCGCGCAGTAGAAAAACAGGATGAAGAACGCGGACAGGATACCCAGCCAGCCCATCCAGCTGAACTTCTTGCTGAGCACCTTGTAAGCGCCCACAGCGCCCTGACCGGTTTTACGGCCCAGAGCCAGCTCGCCCACCATGACGATGAAGCCGCACAGAACCGCCAGCACCAGATACAGGATCAGGAACAGCGCGCCGCCGGATGCACCCATTTTATTGGGGAAGCCCCAGATGTTGCCCAGACCGACCGCTGAACCGACAGCAGCCATCAGGAATCCAAAATTGGATCCAAAGCCTTTTCTTTCTTCCATTGTTTTCTCTCCTTATTTTTATTCGCTCCCCTGTTGGGAAACGTGAGCCGCCTCCTGACCATACCTTCGGAAACGACCGCCCGAAAAAAGCGGGTGCTCTTATCAGGTTATAAAAAGTATACAGGATTTGCCGCTTTGCCGCAATTAGTAATATTTATAAAAATTTAACACCATAATCTACTATTTTAACAATCTGTTAACGAGCAGGTTTTCCGTCTTCACTGCGTTTTTCTTATTTAATTGTTTTCTGATTTGTGCTATTTCCTGTATTATCATCACTATTTTCTCTTGGATTTTGATTTTTCTTTTTAAGAAACAACCTACGTAGATGTTAATGTCTTAGCGGAGTCGTGTTAAGATAATGTTAATGTCTTGTCGCCAAGAAGCGCATTCTTTCCGCCTGACGGCTTGACAAATTTTGCTTTCCTGCTATAATCTGAAATCGGTTTTCATTTTCAAATTGGAGGTGGGACACATGTCCGTTACCTATATGACACGGCAGCAGCGGGCGGTGCTGGAGGGCGTCAAGGCCAGCCCGGAGGGCTGCGCCACCGCCGCGGAGCTGACAGAGCAGCTGCACCGGGAGGGTCAACCCATCGGCCTGACCACCGTGTACCGGCAGCTGGAGCGGCTGGCCCAGCAGGGACTTGTCCACAAGGCCGTCACCGACCAGGGCGCTTACTACCAGTACTGCGGTCACGACGAGGGCAGCTGCTTTCTGCTGAAATGCGAAAAATGCGGCTGCATCCGGCATCTGGACTGCTCCCATCTGGGGGAGCTGTACCAGCATCTGGAGCGGGAGCACCACTTCCGCATCGACCCACGGCGGACGCTGTTTTACGGCCTGTGCGAGAGCTGCGGCAGGGAGGAGAACGTATGAATCGGCTTTTCGCGCTGCTGCTGGCGCTGACACTGGCGGTCTCCCTTGTGGGCTGTGGCCCACAGCAAAGGGCGGAGGACGGCAAATTGCAGGTGGTGTGCACCGTGTTCCCCTACTACGACTTCGCCCGGCAGATCGGCGGCGACGACGTGGACGTGACGCTGCTGGTGGCCGCTGGAAAAGAGACGCACAGCTTTGAGCCCACGCCGCTGGACGTGATCACGCTGTCGGAGTCTGACGTATTCCTCTATAACGGCGGCGAGAGCGAGGCGTGGGTGGAGGACATTCTGTCCGCCGCCGGAGAGAACATCGCCGTGACGCTGCCGCTGATGCCGCAGGTGTCGGCGCTGGCGGAGGAATGGGCCGAGGGCATGGAGGGCGGTCACGACGACCACGACCATGACCATGACAGTGAGGATCACAGCCACGACAGCGATGACATTGAATACGACGAGCACGTGTGGACGTCCCCCGTGCTGGCCAAGACGCTGTGTCAGGCCATCTGCGACGCGCTGTGTCAGGCCGACCCCGCCCATCAGGAGGGCTATCAATCCCGGCTGACGGACTATCTGGCCCAGCTGGATCAGCTGGACGAAGCCTTCCGGGACACGGTGGCGGCGGGACAACGGCGGCTGCTGGTGTTCGGCGACCGCTTTCCCCTGCTGTACTTCTGCAAGGAGTACGGGCTGGACTACCGGGCAGCCTTCCACGGCTGCGCCAGCGACACGGAGCCGTCTCTCGCCACGCTGAAATACCTCATTGATAAGGTGGAGGAGGCGCATATCCCCGTGGTGTATACCATTGAATTAAGCAGCCGAAAGGTGGCGCAGGCCATTGCCGAGACCACCGGCGCGAAGGTGCTGACGTTCCAGTCCTGCCAGACGGTGTCGCGGCAGGACATGGAGGCGGGCGCCACCTATCTCAGCCTCATGTGGGAAAACGTAGAGGCGCTGAAGGAGGGTTTGGCCTGATGGAAGAAAAAAAATTACTGATCGACTGCCGTGACGTGGCGCTGGGCTACGAGGGCAAGGCCCTGAGCCGCCACCTGACCTTTCAGGTGCGCGGCGGCGACTATCTGTGCGTGGTAGGCGAGAACGGCAGCGGCAAGTCCACGCTGCTGAAGGTGCTGCTGGGGCTTTTGAAGCCCATGGAGGGCCGTATCACAGTGGACAAGTCCCTGAATGCCGGGGCCATCGGCTATCTGCCCCAACAGACCCGCGCCCAGCGTGACTTCCCCGCCACGGTGTATGAGGTGGTGCTGTCGGGCTTTCTCAGCGCACGGCGGGGCCGGTTCTTCTACACCGCCGCCGAGAAGTCCAAGGCCCTGATGAATATGGGCAAGCTGGGGGTGCTGGAGCTGAAGGATCGCTGCTACCGGGAGCTATCCGGCGGACAGCAGCAGCGGGTGCTGCTGTCCCGCGCGTTGTGCGCCGCCGGAGAACTGCTGATTCTGGACGAGCCGGTGACGGGCCTTGACCCGGAGGCGGCCCACGACATGTACCGCACGCTGGAATACCTGAACCGCACCGAGGGCATCGCCATCATCATGGTGACCCACGACCTGCAAAACGCCCTGAAATACGCCACCCACATTCTCCACGCGGGACACAAGGGCTGGTTCTTCGGCACGGCGGCGGAGTATCTGGCTTCGCCCTACGGTAAGAAGTTCGGAGGTGATGGCGTATGAGTCTGCTGTTGGAGATGTTTACCTATCCGTTCATTCTGCGGGCTTTCATCGTGGGCATTCTGGTGTCCCTGTGTGCGGCGCTGTTGGGCGTGCCGCTGGTGCTGAAACGGTATTCCATGATCGGCGACGGGCTGAGCCACGTGTCCTTCGGCGCGCTGGCGGTGGCGGTGGCCTGCGGCTGGGCACCGCTGCCGGTGTCTATTCCGGTGGTGATCGTGGCGGCGCTGCTGCTCCTCCGCATGACCGAGCGCAGCCGTATGGGCGCGGACGCAGCCATTGCCGTGACCTCCGCCTCGGCACTGGCAGTGGGCGTGATCGTTACGTCCCTGACCACCGGCATGACCACCGATGTGGACAGCTATATGTTCGGCTCCATTCTGGCCATGGATCGCGCCGACGTGGCGCTGAGCGTGGGGTTGAGCATCGCCGTGCTGGCGCTGTTCGTGCTGTTTTACCACCGGCTGTTCGCCATTACCTTTGACGAGAGCTTCTCCCGCGCCACCGGCGTGAAGGTGGGGCTGTACAACACGCTGCTGAGCGTGCTGACGGCCCTGACCATCGTGCTGGGCATGCGGATGATGGGCGCCATGCTGATCTCCAGTCTGGTGATCTTCCCGGCGCTGAGCGCCATGCGAGTGCTGAAAAGCTTCCGGGGCGTGGTGATCTGCTCCGGCTGCATCAGCGTGGCCTCCTTCTGCGTGGGACTGACGTCCTCCTACCTGCTGGGCACGCCGGTTGGCGCGTCGGTGGTGCTGGTGGATCTGGCGGTGTTCCTGGTCTGCTGCGGCATTGCAAGGGTGAAAAAGGCGAATTAAAGCAAGCCCTCCGGCAACGCCGGAGGGCTTGCTTTTTTCATTCCTCTTTTATTTCCTGCAAATACTTATACAGCGTGGGCTGGGCAATGTGCAGCAGCTCGCACACAGTGCCTACCGCGCCCCGTGCGCCGAAAATGCCCTTTTCATTCAGCCGCTTGATAAGCCGCAGCTTGGCCTCCTTGCTGTCAATATCGGCGGGCTTCATCCGGGCGATCTCGCCCAAAATCATCTTCATCACCACGTCGTCCAGCGTGTCCTGCTCCGGCTGCACCTGCGCCACGGCGGGGCGGTCGCCGATAAAGGCATCCAGCATCTGCTGCAAATCGACGTAGGCGCTGATATCCTGATTGACGCACAGGATATAGTCCAGCCTTTCCTGACTGTCCCGCAGGAACAGCGAGGCGGAGCGCAGCGGCGTGCCCTTGCGGCTGAAGCTCTTGTACCCGGTGGTATAGTCGAAGCCCTCTGCCGCCCGCTGACGGGCCACCAGCTCCATGGCGGGCAGCAGATCCTGCTGGCCTACCTCCCGCCCGGTGATGTGTCCCCCGGCGATCCAGATGATATAACCGTCCCGGTCATGGAGCACCACCTCCGTCTCCGGCCCCATCACATGGGTGAGGAAATCACAGAATTTGATCAAAAGTTTCTCCCGTTCCATGGCGCTTCCGCCCTTTCCAGATAAGATTTTATCTAAATTGTACACGCGGTTGACAAGGATTGCAAGACGTGTTACACTCCAGATTGTAGAAAATTTTTATATCTATAGATAATTTTTACACAGTGAGGTGAATACCATGGCATGGGAAGATCTGCTGCGGCAGAATAACATCGTCTTTCTGGGGGAGGCCGGATGCGGAAAGTCCGAGCTTGCCGTCCATTTGGCGCTGGAGCTGGCGAGACAGGGACGGGAAGTCCACTTCTTCGACCTTGACCAGACCAAGCCCCTGATGCGCTCCCGTGATGCGGAAGGGCTGCTGGAAAAAGCGGGCGTCACCGTCCACTTTCAGCAGCAGTACGCCGACGCGCCCACACAAGTGGGTGGCCTGATTCCCCTGCTTCTGGACGAGAAAAAGGCCGTCATTCTGGACGTGGGCGGCAACGACACCGGCGCGAAATTGATCGGTGGGTACGCTCACCTGCTGAAAACCGCCGACGTGTGGTTCGTGGTGAACCCCTACCGCCCCTGGTCGGCTACCACGGAGCATATCGACGGCACGCTGTCCGCCATCCTGCGGGGCTCCCGGTTGAAAATGCCCCGCTTTCTGCTGAACCCCAATCTGGGCGGCGGCACCACGCTGGAAGAATATCTGGACGGCATCCGGCAGGGGCTGGAACTGCTGAGTCCCTACGTTGCCGTAGAGGCCGCCGCCGTGCCCGCTCCGTTGTATGAACAGGCCAAGGAGGAGACAGCGCTGCCCCTCATCCCCATTACATCCCATATATCCGTCCCGGAAGCGGGACTTGAGTGAGAGGTATTAGTAAATTAAAGGAGGAAACACTATGCCGCAAGTCACCATCCGCGCGGAGAGCTGCAAAAGCTGCGGCTACTGCGTGAAGTTCTGTCCCAAGGGCGTGCTGGCCGTAGGACATGAAGTGAATTCCAAGGGCTATCCCTTTGTGGTAGTCGAAAAGGTAGAAGATTGCATCGGCTGCGCGATCTGTGGCCGTATGTGTCCCGATGCCGCCATTGAAGTCTACAAATAAGGAGGGAAGAACATGGCAAGAGTATTCATGAAAGGCTGCGAGGCCATTGCCGAGGCGGCGGTGCGCAGCGGCTGCCGGTTCTTCGCCGGTTACCCCATTACCCCGCAAAATGAGATCCCGGAGTATTTTGCTCGTCGTATGCCGGAGGTGGGCGGCGTGTTTGTACAGGGCGAGAGCGAAGTAGCCTCCGTCAACATGGTCTACGGCGCTGCCCAAAGCGGCACCCGCTCCATGACCAGCTCCAGCTCCTGCGGCATCAGCCTTAAGAGCGAGGGCATCAGCTTCTGCGCCAGTGCCCGTATCCCCATGGTGTACTGCAATGTGCAGCGCGGTGGCCCCGGTATCGGTGCCATCCAGCCTGCCCAGCAGGACTATTTGCAGGCCACCCGCGCCAGCGGCAACGGCGGCTTCCGTATGATGGTCTTTGCCCCTGCCACGGTGCAGGAGGCGGTGGACATGACCTATGCCGCATTTGACTACGCCCAGCGTGACCGCAACCCCGTTTTGATTCTGGCTGACGGCGTGCTTGGCACTATCATGGAGCCGGTGGAGCTGCCGGAGATGCGATCTGACGAGGAGGTCAAGCGCCTGAAGGACGAGCTGAGCGATTGGGCGCTGGTAGGCCATAGTGCTGACAAGAAGGCTCTCATCCTCCCCGGCGGCTGGGCCGGTCAGGAGGATCGCTGCAAGGCCAACGCCGCCATGTACGACACCTGGGAAAAGGACGTACAGGTGGAGGAATTCATGACTGAGGACGCTGAGCTGATCCTGACAGCCTACGGTGTCTGCGGACGTATCTCCAAATCCGCTGTCCGTATTCTGCGGGCTCAGGGCTATAGGGTGGGCTTGATCCGTCCCAAGACCGTCAGCCCGTGGCCGTATGCCAGCTTTGACAAGCTGGATTACAGCAAGGTAAAGGGCGTACTGGATGTAGAGATGTCCATTCCCGCCCAGTTGGTGCTGGATGTAACGCTGGCGGTAAAGGATCGCTGCCCTGTTCACACCTGCCTGCGCAGCGGCGGCGAGATCATGAGCCGTGACCATGTGGTAGCGGCGGCAAAAGCCATTCTGGATAAGGAGGGTGCATGATGGAAAAGGTATACGCGAGAACAAAGGGCATCCGGGACGATATGGTGGTGGGCTTCTGCCCCGGCTGTATGCATGGCACCGTATTCAAACTAATCGGTGAAGTGTTGGAAGAACTGGGTGTGCTGGAAAAGGCCATCACCGTTCACGGTGTCGGTTGCTGCGGTCTTGCCATGGAGTATGTCACCTACGACTGTACCACAAGCCCCCATGGCCGTGCCTGCGCGGTAGCCACCGGCGTGAAGCGCGCCAATCCGGACAAGATCGTGTTCACCTATCAGGGCGACGGCGATCTGGCCTCCATCGGCCTTGCCGAGACCCTAAGCGCTGCCAACCGGGGCGAGAACTTTACCGTCATTTTCGTCAACAACGGTATCTACGGCATGACCGGCGGTCAGATGGCTCCGACGACGCTGGTGGGCATGAAGGCAACCACCGCCCCGAAAGGCCGTGATCCCAAGGAGCACGGCTACCCCATGCACATGTGCGAGATCCTCAATCAGCTGACGGCTCCCTACTATCTGGAGCGCACCAGCTGCAACACCCCGGCCAACGTGGCGAAAACGAAAGCGGCCATCAAGAAGGCTTTCCAGAACCAGCTGGACGGCAAGGGCTTCTCTATGGTGGAGATCGTCACCAGCTGCCCCACCAACTGGGGCCTTGACCCGCTGGAATCCCTGAATTTCCTCAACGAGAACATGCTGAAAGAGTATCCTCTCGGCGTAGTGCGGGACAGAAGTAAGGAGGGTGAGTAAATGGAACGGAATCTAATGGTGGCCGGCTTCGGCGGACAGGGCGTGATGACGCTGGGCAAGTTTCTGGCGGAAGCCACCTGCGACTCGACGGATAAGAACGTCACCTTTTTCCCCTCCTACGGCGCGGAGCAGCGGGGCGGCACCGCCAACTGCTACGTGGTCATCTCCGATGACGACATCGGCGCGCCGCTGGGCGACAGCATGGACGATCTCATCGTCATGAACGATCCCAGCCTGAACAAGTTCCTCTATAAGCTTGTCCCCGGCGGAACCCTGTTCATCAACAGCTCTATCGTCACCAGTGCCATCACCCGCACGGATATCAAGGTGGTGAAAGTCCCCGTCACGGAGATGGCGTTGGAAATGGGCAATGCCAAGGTGCTGAACATCATCATGCTGGGCGCTTATGTGGGTTACACGCGGGTGGTGCCGGAGGATGTGGTGTGGCAGACCATTGAGCACAAGCTGGGCAAGAAGCCCAAGCTGCTGCCCCTGAACAAGCAGGCCTTTGAGGCTGGCCTGAAAATCGGCAAGGATGCCCGATAATATTTCTTAATACGAAACATAGCCCTGTGGATGTTTCTCCACGGGGCTCTTGTGTTTCATTGAATCATTTGGTAAACTGGAGATGAGAGCGTGAAAAAATTCACAGAAATAACACAACGGAGGGCTTCCCTATGAAACAACTGAACCGCTGGGTCTACGCCATCGTGGGCGTGATCGTGCTGCTGTTCGCCGGTCTCGTGTATGCGTGGAGCGTGCTGAGCACCCCCATCGCCGCCGAGTTCACCAGCTGGACAAAGGCACAGCTGAGCCTGACCTTCACCATCGTCATGATCCTGTTCTGCATCGGCTCGCTGCTGTGCGGCCTTCTCAGCGGCAAGCTCAGCGCCAAGATGTCCGTGCGCATCGGTGCGGTGCTGTTTTTGCTGGGCTTCTTTCTGGCCAGCCGCACCCAGTCCGTGGCCATGCTGTACATCGGCTTCGGCGTGCTGTGTGGCCTCAGCTCCGGCCTGTGCTACAACGCCGTCATGAGCACCATGGTGCGCTGGTTCCCCGACCGCCCCGGCCTGATCTCCGGCGTGCTGCTGATGGGCTTCGGCGGCGGCAGCTTCATCATCGGCAAGCTCTATCAGGCGTGGACGCCCGACTGGATCGGCGGCTGGCGGGTCAGCTTCGTGGTGCTGGGCATCATCATTTTTGTGGTGCTGGCTATCTGCTCTTTCTTCTTTGTGGCGCCCGGCGCGGATTTCGTCGCCCCGGCCGCCAAGAGCGGCAAGACCGCCGTCAAGGCGGCGGGCCGCGACCACAAGCCGTTGGAAATGGTGAAAAAGCCCACCTTCTGGCTGTACTATGTGTGGGCCATCGCCGTCAGCGCGGCGGGTCTCGCCCTGATCTCTCAGGCCAGCGGCGTGGTGTGGGAGGCCAGCGCCGACCAGACCGCCGGTGCGGTAGCCACCATCGTGGGCCTGATCTCCATCTGCAACGCCGTGGGCCGCGTGCTGTTCGGCGGCATGTACGACAAGTATGGCCGCAGCCTGTCCATGCAGCTGGTGAACATCCTGTTCATTATCACCGCCGGGGTGCTGATCCTGGCGCTGAGTACCCGCAGCATCGTGGTGGTCATCATCGGCTTTGTGCTGGGCGGTCTGGCCTACTCCGGCGTGACCCCCACCAACTCCGCCTTCTGCCGCGCCTATTTTGGCCCGGCGCACTATCCCGTCAACTTCCCCCTCATCAACAGCAACCTGATCTTCGCCAGCTTCGGCAGCACCATCTCCGGCGCGCTGTACGATGCCAGCGGCTCCTATAACGCCACGTTTTTCCTGATCATCGGCCTGGCCGCGGCGGGCATTCTGTGCTCGCTGGCTATCTCCGCCATCGACAAAAAGAGCAAGTAAAAAACAGGGAGTCGGCAAAGCCGACTCCCTGTTTTTTTGCTATCATACGCCCCGCAGCTCCACCGACGGGATCAGCGGCCGCACGATATCCGCCCAGCGCTCCAGCTGTGCCTTGTCCGGTGCGTGAAGCCCTGTCCGCAGCACGGAGTCCCGGTCGATAAAGCACTGGATGTAGTACCGCTTCGCACCGGCGATCCATTGTGCGATCTCCCGGAAGGAATCGTCGTCATGCAGCTCCGCCACCGCCGTGGTACGGAACTCGTAGTCCACCGTGCCCTCCAGCAGAAGGGCAGCGCTCTGCCGCACCGGCGTCAGGTCAAAGCCCGGCAGTCCCACCGTGGCGGCGTATTTCGCAGGGCTGTTCTTGATATCCATGGCCACGTAGTCCACCAGTCCCGTCGCCACCACGGCCCGCAGCGCCTCCGGATGGCTGCCGTTGGTGTCCAGCTTCACGGCGTAGCCCAGCTCCTTTATCGAGCGCAGCAGCGCCGGAAGCTCCCGCCGCAGCAGCGGTTCACCGCCGGTGATGGCTACGCCGTCCAGCAGACCCCGCCGCTTTTTCAGAAAGTCCAGCAGTCCCGCATCGTCCGTGACCGGCTCCATGCCGCCCAGCACCAGACCGCCGTTGTGGCAAAAGGGGCAGCGGAGGTCGCACCCCTGCAAAAACACCGTGCAGGCCACGCGGCCGGGAAAGTCCAGCAGCGTCAGCTTTTGCAGTCCGTGGATATCCATACCCATTCCTCCCTTTTCTGTATCTCGCCCATTATTTCGGATAGACGCCCAGATCACGGGCCACCTTGGTGATGAAGTCCTGCACGTTGGTGACCATGGTGGTGGCGCAGAGACTGCCCCGGTCCCGCAGCTTGTTGACCACGAACTCGTCGGCATCCACGGCGTACAGGTACACAGGCCGCACCGTGCCGTCCGGCAGCACCCGGAAGGAGGGCGTCATATTACCGGCGGCGATGGTATGCAGCATGGTGGCAAGGCAGATCACCGTGGTGGCGCCCCGCACCAGCGAACGCATGGCGTAAGCGCCCTGATAGGCGTCGGCGTACACCTCCGGCAGCGGGCCGTCGTCCCGGATGGAGCCGGTCAGCACAAAGGGAATATTGTGCTTCACGCAGCCGTACAGTATGCCGTTGTCGATGTGATAGTCCTGAATGAACTGGGGGATCGAGCCGCTGCGGCGCACCCTGTTCAGCACGTCCAGATGGTGGTAGTGGCCGTTGGGCTGGCTGCGCTGGGTGTAGATGTCCTGTCCCAGCGCCGTATGGAGACAGGCGGCCTCCAGATCGTGGGTGCCCAGGGCGTTGCCCGCCAGCAGGCCGTGGCAGTAGCCGTTTTCGATCATGGCCTCCATGGCGGCCCGTGCCCCGGCGTCAAAGGCGAAGGCGGGCCCCATGACCCAGATGATGCGGCCATGGTCGCGCTCGTGGCGCAGCAGCGCCGCCAGCTGGTCGTAATCCTTGGCGTAGGACGTTTCGCGGCTGCGTCCCTGACGGAACACGAACTGGTCGTCATTTTTCGCTTCCTCCTCCGCCGCGAAGCCATTGCAGTGCAGGTAGATGCCCTCCTCGCACCGCTCGGTGCGGCCCAGCAGCACCCGGTCGCCTTGCTTGAGATTCCGGGCCTCCACCGTGTCCAGACGGCCATCCGGCCGCAGAACGATGCAGGCGTCCATGCGGCTTTCCTCCGCCAGACGCCACTGGCCGTCGATCTTGCAGTACTCCGGGTACATGGAGGTGCTGTGGAAATCCTCGGGGGCTATGCCGTCCCGCTCCGCCGCCTGCCACCGGGCGTCCGGCGCGGCGGTAAAGCAGGGCTGGGCAAAATCGGGATGGTGGTACACGGGCAGTTCAAAAGACATGATGCTCCTCCTCTTTCATTTTCCTTTTATACGTATACGTTTTTCGTTCTCAGGGTGTTGACGGTTCCAGCGCCTTCGCACGCTCTGTCAGCATGGGCAGCGCCCGCTCGAACTCTACGCCGTACCACGCCGCCTGGGGGTCGGTGCGGGTCACTTCGATGCACCGCAGGGTGAAATCCACCGCCAGACGGAATGCGTCCTTCAGGCTCATGCCCCGCATGATGCCGCCCACCGCCGTGGCAGAGAAAATATCCCCCGTGCCGTGGTAGGCGTGAGGCTCCCGGCGGTTGAAGTAGCGGTCGAATTGGCCGGTGGCGCTGTCGTAGGACATGAAGCCGATGGTGTCCTTTTCCAGCGAAACGCCGGTCAGCACCACCTTTTCCGCGCCCAGCGCCGCCACGCCCCGCAGCAGAGCCTTTACGTACGCCTCGTCATAGTCCTCCCGGTAGGGCAGGCCGGTCATCAGGCTGGCCTCGGTGATGTTGGGCACGGTGATCTGCGCCTTGGACACCACCTGCGCCATCAGTGCCGGGAACTCCGGGCCGAAACCGGCGTACAGCTTGCCGTGGTCGGCCATGGCGGGGTCGACGAACAGCAGCGTACCCTCCTCCCGCAGCAGCTCCAGCAGCTCCAGCACCACCGCTACCTGCCGGTCAGAGGCCAGATAGCCAGTATACAGCGCGTCGAACCTCACGCCCTGCGCCTTCCAGTGGCGGGCCACCGGCAGCAGCTGATCCGTCAGATCCAGACAGTGGAAATCCGGAAAGCTGGTGTGAGTGCTGAGTACGGCGGTGGGCAGTATGGCGCACTCCACCCCCATGGCGGAGACCACCGGCAGCGCCACCGTCTGGGAGCAGCGGCCCAGACAGGACACGTCCTGTATGCTGGCAATACGTTTCATGAAACGTTCCTCATTTCTCTTTGTGCATTCATTTTTATTATACCAGCTTTTGGATATCACTATATGACCAGTTCGTGCAAGACGGGTAATACCAGATGGGCTTCATGATTTTTTTCTTGTGCCGGGGCGGAGAATGTGGTATAATAGTATAGTAATATGCGGGTATGATGGAATTGGTAGACATGCGAGATTTAGGTTCTCGTGCTTTGCGTGTGGGTTCGAGTCCCACTACCCGTACCAAAAAGGGAGCACCCCTATGGGGTGCTCCCTTTTTGGTACGCAGCTGTATAGGGCGCGAAACGAGCTCCGCTCTCTCACACCCGCAGGGTGTCGAGACCGGGAGCGACAGTCCACACCCGCATCAAACCGCGAATCTTTACAACTCCCTCTTGGAATCCTCACTCATTTATGGTAAAATGACACAAAGCCAAAGGAGGTGCGGCGCGGTGAACGAGGGACTTGTGTATGAGATCCTGTCGGTCGTGGCGGAGATCCCGGAGGGACGGGTCTGCTCCTACGGCGAGATTGCCCGGCTCATTGGTCGGGAGAAAAACGCCCGGCTGGTGGGAAAAGTCCTCAGCAATGCCGCGCTGTACGGCGACTACCCCTGTCACCGGGTGGTGAACCGCGCGGGACGCACCGCGCCCCACTGGCCGGAGCAGCAAACGCTGCTGGAAGCGGAGGGCGTAGCCTTCCGGGCCAACGGTACTGTGGACATGGCCCGCTTTCTGTGGCAGGGCGAATAACAGAACGGAGGAGCATCACCATGAACGAGCACATTCTGACGCTGGCGCGGGAGAACGCGCCCTGTTACCTCTACGAATACGACATCATGAAAGCGCAGGTGGAGACGCTGCGCCAGACCTTCCCCCAATATGACCTGCTGTACTCCATTAAGGCCAACCCGTTCCCGCCGGTGGTGCGGGCGCTGGCGGCGCTGGGTCTGGGCGCGGACGCCGCCTCTGCCCCGGAGGTGCTGCTGAGCCGAACATGCGGCATGGCGAAGAAAGATATCTTCTTCTCTGCCGCCGGGAAATCCGACGCGGCGCTGGAAGCGGCGTGGGACGAGGGCGAGATCATCGCCGACTCGCTGGGCGAGGTGGCGCATATCGGTGCGCTGTGCCGCCGGAAAGGGCAGCGGCGAGCCATCGGTGTGCGGATGAACCCCGCCTTCGGTATGGGCGGCGGCGCGGGAACCAGCAGTAAGTTCGGCGTCAACGAGGAGGATCTGCCCCAGCTGAAAGCGCTGCTGGACGATCTGCCCGTGACGGTGGAGGGCATTCACGTGCACCTGAAGTCCCAGAATTTGGACGCGGACGTGCTGGGCGGCTGCTACCGGGACAGCTGGGCGCTGGCCAAGAGGGTACATGCGGCGCTGGACTGCGAGATGCGTTATGTCAACTTCGGCAGCGGCGTAGGCGTGGCCTATGACGCAGCCTTTGAGCAGCCCATGAACCTTGCCCACCTGCGGACGTATACCGACGCCATCGCTGCCGACAACGATGCCACGTGGAAAGCCCGGCTGATGATCGAGACCGGCCGCTTCCCCACCGCGCAGGCCGGAACCTACTGGCTGCGGGTGGTGGACAAAAAATTCTCCCGCGGCAAGACCTACGTGATCGCGGAGAACTGCATGAACGGTCTGCAAAAGCCGGCACTGGCGGCCATGCTGCGCCACGAGCTTGGCGGCGGGACTCCCGCGCCCTACGAGCCGCTGTTCACCTCGGAGTGGGCCTTCCCCATCATCGCCCACGGCGACGAAAGCCGGACGGAGACGGTGGACATTGTGGGCAATCTGTGCTGCGCCGCCGACGTGCTGGCGGAGGACTTTACCGGCCCGGAGCTGGCGGTAGGCGATCTGATCGAAGTCCGCAACGCCGGAGCCTACGCCTGCACCCTGACGGCCCAGCGCTTTTCCAGCCATCAGCCGCCCCGGGAGCTGCTGGTCTACGGCGACGGTAGGGTGGAAACGGAATAATAAAAAGCGGGATGCTGTGCATCCCGCTTTTTATTATTCCTCCGGCCACGCCGGGTAATCTTTCTGGATATACTGGCAGACCTCCTGCCGGTCGATGCCCAGCGCCACCGCCAGCTCGCCGTACAGCTGATCCTCCGCCCGGCGCAGATACCGCTCGTCCAGCTGGCTGACCTTGCGGCCCCGCTGCTGGGCAGCGCGGCGGCGCTGGCAGGTGTATTTTATCATGGCCGCCATGCGGCCGCAGTCATAGGACGTTACCACCGCGTGATAGTGATCCTTGATGGCCCGCTGGCTGGCGCCTGCGGGCTCCTCCGCCGGAAGCTCCGGCAGCGCCGTCAGAAAAGCGTCCGCCTCCGCAGGAGTCATCACCGGGCGCATCAGCACACCGGTGTCCACCGGCGTCATCACCTGTCCGGTGCGGTACAGCGGGGACAGGGTGTAGTAGGCCTTCGTTTTGTCGATGCCCTCTGTCTCCGGCATTCCCACGCTCTCCACCCGGCAGACGCCCTCGCCGCCGTAAATGACCAGATCTCCTGCTGCAAACATTGCTTCTCCTCTCTCACACTATAACAAAACACGGAAAAAAGCACGGCCCAACGGCCATGCGCCTTACATTTATTGCCAATAGTATAGCACATTTGAGGAGAAAATGTAAGAGGAAAATCAAATTTTGTTGAAAAAGTGGCCTCTGCCTACAGGCAAAGACCACTTTTTTAGGTAATCTCCCGCTTATTTGAACAGTATCCGGCAGATCAGCAGCACCACGCAGGCGCCGCCCAGGCCGATGAGGAACGAGCCCAGCGAGTTCCGGGCCACCAGACCGACAGCGCCCGCCAGCCAGTTGCCTACGCCGCTGCCCACGATGCCCAGAATGATGTTGCGCAGGACGCCGCCCCTGCTGCCCATCAGCTTTCCGGCCAGCCAGCCGATAATACCGCCCACAATAATAGACCAAAGCATATCGTATTCTCCTTACTTTCCGCAGGCTACCCGATCCTGCTGGATCAGCAGCTTCAGCGCCTCCACACCCACGGTAACGGCGGAGGTGGTATCCTCGTTCATGTCCTGATCCAGACCCGCGGCTTCCCGCTCCTGATTCCAGATCACGTGGAAGCAGCTGCCGCAGCGGCAGTTCAGCGCGTCGGCCACCACGAACAGGGCGGCGGATTCCATTTCGCTGGCCTTTACATGCAGGCGCTTCCATGCCTCCCACTTGTTCAGCAGCTCATAGGATACCGGCATGCGGGCCGGGGAATGCTGACCGTAGAAGGAGTCCTTGCACTGCACCACGCCAACCTGCGTGCGCTTGCCCAGCGTTTTGGCCGCCTGCACCAGCGCGGTAGTCACCTCAAAATTCGCCACCGCCGGGTACTCGATGGGCGCGTATTCCCGGCTGGTATGCTCGAAGCGGACAGCGCCGGTGGCGATGACCACATCGCCGCTGCGGACATCAAGGTCGATGCCGCCGCAGGTGCCCACCCGGATAAAGGTATCCGCGCCGATGTTGTGCAGCTCCTCCATGGCGATGGAGGCGGAGGGCCCGCCGATGCCGGTGGAGCAGACGGACACCTTTTCCCCCAGCAGCGTGCCGGTATAGATGGTGTATTCCCGGTTCTGGGACACGAAATGCGCGTCGTCAAACAGCGCGGCGATCTTCTCGCACCGGCCGGGATCGCCGGGCAGGATCACGTAGCGGCCCACATCGCCCTCTACGCAGCGAATATGAAACTGTTTTTCCAGCTTTTGCATAATACTCCTCCAAATGATAACAGAACGTTGTAAGCGTGCTTGATATTACAAATTGTATTTTCTTCAATGGGTAGATTTTAATTTTACCACAGCTCACAGCAAAATGCAACGCTGGGAGAAGTTACAGCCGGTAGTTTCGCCGAAAATCGACCATACTACACACGGCACGCAAAGCACTGTGCCCGGAAAATTTGATAAAAAGGAGGATGGGACATGACGAAAAAAGTGATGGCGCTATTGATGGCGGCGCTGCTAATGCTGGCGCTGGCAGGCTGCGGCGAGAACAAGAACAACACCAACCGCCCCGGCAGCAACAGCAACAACACCACCAACGGCAGCAATGACGCCGACAAAGGCAACGGCACCGTGAACGACGGTCTGACCGACAGCAACGGCGCGGCCCGGAATGGCCGCAGCAGCTACGGCACGTACCGCGACAGGGGCAATGACGACGCCTTCAACAGCAACCACGGCAGCACCTTCGGCGGCGCGGGCGAGGAGCTGAAAGAGGATGCCCAGCAGTTCCCTCCCACGGTGTGGGACAGCATGACGGGGAACCACGGCGCCAGCGGCACCGCCACGTGGCGGCAAATGCTGGACAACGGCTTTGTCCATGACACGGACGGCTTTTTGCTGGACGGCGAAAACGCCTGCTGGTCATAAGGAGAACGGGCGGAGGGCATGGCGTGTCCCTCCGCCCTGTTTTCGTTCTGATTTTGCCAGCCGGAACATATGCTGGCACGAGGTGAAGCATATGCAAATTCATGTGGTGCGGCCGGGAGAGACGCTGTACAGCATTGCCCGGCAGTACGGCGTCAGCGTAACGCTGCTGGGGCGGCTGAATCAGGTGCCAGCCGGGGGTGCGCTGGCGGTGGGACAGACGCTGGTGGTCTACGAGCCGGAGCGGGTGCATGTGGTGCGGCCCGGCGAAACGCTGGAGGGCATCGCCCGCCGTGAGGGCGTGTCGGTGCTGTCGCTGTATCAGAACAACTACTTTCTGGGCGGGCGATCCCGCATTCTGCCGGACGAGGAGCTGATCGTTGCGCTGAAAGGGGAAAAGTCCGGGACGCTGGGCGTCAACGGCTACGCCTACACCTTCATCCGGCAGGAGCAGCTGCGGACGGTGCTGCCCTACATAACCTATCTGACGCCCTTTACCTACGGCGTCACGTCCCAAGGAGGGCTGGTGGTTCCCGACGACGGGCCGCTGCTGGCCGCCGCGCCCCAGTACGGCGCGCAGCTGTGGATGCACCTGTCCACCCTGACGGACAGCGGCTCCTTCGACAGCCGTCTGGGCGGAGCGCTGCTGGAAAACGAAACGGCACAGAAGGCGCTTATCGACGCCGTCGCAGCCAACATGGCGGAAAAGGGCTATCAGGGGCTGGACGTGGATTTTGAATATCTGGAGGGCCGTCAGGCGGCGGCCTACACCGCCTTTATCGACGCGCTGCGGCAGCGGCTGAATCCGCTGGGCTGGCCGGTGATCGTGGCGCTGGCCCCGAAATCCAGCGCGGAGCAGCGGGGACTTCTGTACGAGGCGCACGACTACGCCGCCCTGAGCCACGCGGCCAACGCCGTGCTGCTGATGACCTACGAGTGGGGCTATACCGCCGGGCCGCCCATGGCGGTGGCTCCCCTGCCGCAGGTGCGGCGGGTACTGGACTACGCCCTGACGGAGATGGCCCCGGAGAAAATCTTTCTGGGGGTGCCCACCTACGGCTACGACTGGCCGCTGCCCTTCCGACAGGGCATCACCCGCGCACCCTCCCTGTCGCCGCAGGAGGCGCTGGCGCTGGCACGGCGGTACGGGGCGGAAATTCAATACGACGAAACCGCCCAATCCCCATGGTTCCGCTACACGGCGGAGACCGGCACTGTCCACGAGGTGTGGTTTGAGGACGCCCGCTCCAGCCTTGCCAAGCTCCGTCTGGCGGCGGGCAACGGCTTGCAGGGTGTGGGGCTGTGGAACCTGATGCGTGACGCACCCCAGACCTATCTGGTGCTGAACGGCGCGTTTCAGGTAGAAAAACTCGCGTAAGTAAACCGCGCTGTGTTAATGACACGGCGCGGTTTTTCCTTGCCAAAATCATGGCGGCACAGTATAATGACCTCAAGAGATTTGATGCAAGGAGGCGAGCGCCATGGCGTCCCCCAACCGGCAATACGAGAGCATGCTGACCGCAGCGCGGGAGCGGCTGTCCCGGCACGCACCGGAGAGCATCGCCCGCCGTGCCGGCGTCACGTGGGACGGAGGACGGCTGACCCTGCCCAGTCTGGGGCAGACCGTCACCGTGACAGTCCCGGGCTTCACCGTTTCGCCGGAGCTGGACATGTGGCACGTGCTAACGCTGCTGCACTATCTGGATCTGGCGGACGGCACGCCCCTGTTGGGGAAGATGATGGCCTTCGCCCAGTACCCCGACGGCATGGTGCGGGGCGGCGGATTTGACCGCCGGGCAGAGCTGGTGATCCGCCGTCAGCTGGGTCTGCTGCCGCCGGAGGAGCTGCGCCGCCGCTGCCTTGCGCTGGGCGCGGAGCTGCTGCCCTCCAACGCCGACCTGTGCGCCCGGTTCCCGTTTCTGCCCCGCTACCCCCTGTGGCTGCGGCTGTGGTTCGGGGACGAGGAATTTCCCGCGTCGGGACGGCTGTTTCTGGACGAGAGCGCCGCCCACTACCTGACGGTGGAGGATGCGGTAACGGTGGGCGGCCTGCTGCTGGAGCGGCTGGCAGGCGGCCCTCTACTGGGCTAGAAGAAAGGAGCGGCTATGCGCAAATATGTTCTGATCCCGGATTCCTTCAAGGGCACGCTGTCCTCTCGTGAGGTCTGCCAGATCGTGGCAGAGGCCATCCGGTCACAGGAGCCGGAGGCGGAGATCTGCGCCATTCCGGTGGCCGACGGCGGCGAGGGAACGGTGGACGCGTTTCTGTCGGCGGTAGGCGGGCAGCAGGTGCCTGTGGCCTGCACCGGGCCATACGGCGAAGCCATCACCGCCTGCTACGGCCTGCTGCCGGACGGCTCCGCCGTGGTGGAGATGGCTGCGGCGGCGGGACTGCCCATGGTGGGCGAGAACCGCGACCCGGAAAAGACCACCACCTATGGCGTGGGCCAGCTGATCCGCCACGCCGCCCATCACGGGGCGAAACGGCTGGTGCTGGCGCTGGGCGGCAGCGCCACCAATGACGGCGGCTGCGGCGCGGCTGCCGCCGTGGGCGTGAAGTTTTACCGTGCGACGGGAGAGAGCTTCGTCCCCGTGGGCGGTACATTGAAGGATATTCACCGCATCGACACGAGCGGCATGGAT
>OLSQ01001342.1_pt1 | contig 20709 bp, 20 predicted proteins | sample 1672561 | NCBI WGS metagenome assembly OLSQ01 (sample SAMEA3136699, study PRJEB25190) | human gut metagenome | biome: human gut; feature: human-associated habitat; material: faeces | place: Austria | collected 2013 | reverse complement strand
AATGGAAAGCCGATCATACAGCTTCCGAAAGATTCTCCTGTAAGAAGTGCACTGGGAGAAATTGTAAAGAAGTTAGGATTGTGAGTTGGAGGATTGAAGGCATGAAGATTACAGTATGTGGAAAAGGTGGCTGTGGAAAAAGTACAGTATCAGCACTGCTTGCCAAAGAATTTGAACGAATGGGAAAGACTGTCCTTGTAGCTGATTCTGATGAATCAAATTATGGGCTGCATCGCCAACTGGGAGTAAAACTTCCAAGAGACTTTACAGAGTATTTTGGCGGTAAGGAGAAAGCTTTTAAAACAATGATGGCAGGTGAGATTCTTGATACTGTGAAGTTGTCTGCATTTGCAAAAAAGTTCTATTCGGAACCATTTACATTGAATGAGATACCTGAAGAATATATTTCACGAAACAATGGTGTGATGCTTATTTCAAGCGGAAAAATACACCAGGCAAATGAAGGCTGTGCCTGCACGATGAATAGTATTTTAAAGCAATTTATCAAACATCTGATGGTAGGAAATAATGAAGTTGTATTGCTGGATATGGAAGCTGGTGTAGAGCATTTTGGACGTGGCGTAGATAATAGTGTAGATTTGATCTTAATGATCGTAGATCCTTCTTTTGAATCATTGAAGCTGACGAAAAAAATCCAACAGCTTGGGGAAAGCATTGGAAAAACTGTATTTTTTGTGTTAAATAAAGTGAACGGACAGATTTTACCAACAATGTTGGAGTCCATTGACGATCAGAGTAAGGTACTGGCAGTTATTTCAGAAGATACAGAAATTGCAAGAAAGGGACTGCTTGGAAATGAACTGATGATGGAAATTCCGGAAATTCATACGCTTGCAAGGAAAATTTTGAAACAATAAATGAGAGAAAGTAATAAGAAATTTCCGCTGGCTTTTTCGGCAGAAGATATTGCATATGTAGGTGATATTGTTATAGATTATATGAAAAAAGTATGGGAGCAGGTGAGAGAATGAGTTTTTTTTCAGGATGTCAGGATGCGCGAAATATGATTTCAATCGTAGAAATTAAGTGCCCAAAATGCGGTGCTGATATAGAAGTGTTTGTTCGGGACGGGAAAACGGTTGGAGACAGTGTTTGTGATCAATGTGGTTATACAATAAAAGAGAATCAGAATATATAGATATGATTTATAACATTAATTCCACTGTTATTATAATAAAAATAAAACTTATAAGTAATTTTTCTTGACAAAAAATTCTAATAATATATAATAAAAATGGTTAGAATAAACAAAAGAATAAAAGGAGGATAATTTATGTCTGAAGAGATAAACCAAGAAGAAAAAGTAGAGAAAATGATTGATGATTTAGTAAAAAGAGCTAAAATTGCATCAGAAGAATATTTAAAATTAGATCAAAAAACAGTAGATAATATAACTAAAGCGATGTCTATGGCAGGACTAGAACATCATATGGAACTTGCAAAAATGGCTGTAGAAGAAACAGGCAGAGGAATTTATGAAGATAAAATAACAAAAAATATGTTTGCAACAGAATATATTTATCATAGTATAAAACATGAAAAAACTGTAGGAATTATAAAAGAAAATGAAGAAGAAGGATATGTAGAAATTGCTGAACCAGTTGGAATTATTGCAGGAGTAACACCGGTTACAAATCCAACATCAACTACAATGTTTAAATCTATTATATCAGCAAAAACAAGAAATGTTATTATATTTGGTTTTCATCCATCTGCTCAAAAATGTAGTTCAAAAGCAGCAGAAATTCTGAGAGATGCGGCAGTAAAAGCAGGAGCTCCAAAAGATTGCATTTTATGGATAGAAGAACCAAGTATTTTAGCAACAAGATTACTAATGAACCATCCAGGAGTCAATTTAATTTTGGCAACAGGTGGAACAGGAATGGTAAAATCAGCATATTCTTGTGGAAAACCAGCATTAGGTGTTGGACCAGGAAATGTACCATGCTATATTGATAAAACAGCAAAGTTGAGAACATCTGTTAATGATTTAGTTCTATCAAAAGCTTTTGATAATGGAATGATATGCGCATCAGAACAAGCTGTTTTAGTAGATAGGGATATTTATGAAGAGTTTGAAAAACTCATGAAAGAAGATGGATGTTATTTTGTAAGTCCAGAAGAAAAAAATAAATTACAAGAAAGTATGTTTGAAAAAACAGAAGAATATGGTTATAAATTAAAATCTCATGTACCAGGCCAATCACCATGTACTATTGCTAAAGAAGCAGGATTTGAAGTACCTGAAGATACAAAAGTTTTAGTAGTATACGAAGAAGGGATTGGAAACGAATATCCTTTTTCAAAAGAAAAACTAAGTCCAGTTTTAACATACTATATTGTAGAAAATGAAGAAGAAGGAATTGGTAAAGCAGAAAAATTATTGGAATTTGGAGGACTAGGTCATTCAGCAGTTATTCATTCTGAAAATAAAGAAACCATTTTAAAATTCTCAGAAAAAATGAAGGCAGGTAGAATTATTGTAAATTCACCATCAACTCATGGTGCAATAGGAGATATATATAATACTAATATGCCATCACTTACACTTGGATGCGGATCATTTGGTGGAAATTCAACAACAGCAAATGTATCTTCAGTAAATTTAATTAATATTAAAAGAACAAGTAAAAGGAGAGTTAATATGCAATGGTTTAAGGTTCCAGAAAAAATATATTTTGAAGCAGGAGCAATTCAATATTTAGAAAAAATGCCAGAAATAGAAAGAGCTTTTATTGTAACAGATGAATCAATGGTAAAATTAGGATATGTAGATAAAATATTATATCATTTAAGAAAAAGACAACAATATGTACATTCTGAAATATTTAGTGAAGTAGAATCAGATCCATCTTTTGATACAATAAAAAGAGGAGTAAAGGCAATGGAAAGTTTTCAACCTGATGTTGTTATAGCATTAGGAGGAGGAAGTCCAATTGATGCAGCGAAAGGTATGTGGTTATTTTACGAATATCCAGATGCAGATGCAGAAGGAATGAAATTAAAATTTATGGATATTAGAAAACGTACTTATAAGTTCCCTAAATTAGGTAAAAAATGTAAGATGGTAGCAATACCAACAACTTCTGGAACAGGCTCAGAAGTAACTTCTTTTGCTGTTATAACAGACAAAGAAAAAAATAAAAAATATCCATTAGCTGATTATGAATTAACACCAGATGTAGCAATTGTAGATCCAGATTTAGTAATGAGTTTACCAAAATCAATTACAGCAGATACAGGAATGGACGTTTTAACACATGCAATCGAGGCATATGTTTCAAATATGGCTTCTGACTATACAGATGGATTAGCAGAAAAGGCAGCAGAATTAGTAGTAAAATATTTAAAAACAGCATATGATGAGGGAACAAACAAAAATGCAAGAGAAAGAATGCATAATGCAAGTACAATAGCAGGAATGGCATTTACAAACGCTTTCTTAGGAATAAACCATTCTCTAGCTCATAAAATGGGGGCAGAATTTCATTTACCACACGGAAGAATAAATGCTATTTTATTACCATATGTTATTAGATACAATAGTAGCAAGCCAACTAAATTTGTGTCATTCCCTAAATATGAGTATTTTATTGCAGATGAGAAATATTATCAATTAGCAAAAAAACTAGGACTAAAAGCAGATTCTAAAGAAGAAGGAATTAATAGTTTAATTGAAAAGATAAAAGAGATGAATTCTCATATGAATATTCCTAAATCTTTCAAGGAAGCAGGAATAGAAGAAGAAGAATTTTTAGCTAAAGTAGATATGTTAGCTGATAGAGCTTTTGAAGATCAATGTACAACAGCAAATCCAAGATTACCTTTAGTTAGTGAATTAAAACAAATTCTTTTAGATAGCTATTATGGAAAATAAAACAGATAAAGAATCATATAGTAAGTATATGGTTCTTTTTTATATATTATAACAGTAACAAATTCTTACACTATTTAATTATACTATAATATTTATTATATCTTGGAAAATACAATAAATTTAATTGACCAAAATATATAATATATGTATAATAAAAAAATGATAGGAGGTATAAAAATGGATATTACAATTGATGTAAATGATTACAAATTAAATGTAAGAGCAGCCTGTGTTATTAAACATAATAATAAAATTTTAGTACATAAGAATATTAATTCAAATCATTATTGTTTGATTGGAGGAAGAGTAAAAATAGGTGAAGATTCAGAGACAACAATTAAAAGAGAAGTAGAAGAAGAGATTGGAAAACAAATAGAAATAACTGGTTATATAGCAACAATAGAGAATTTCTTTGAAATGAAAGGCTCAAAATATCATGAGTATATGTTTGTATATCAAGCAGAATTTAAAGAAGCAGAAGATAAAAAGATTGAAGAAGAATTAAGAAATGAAGAAGGAAAAGACTACCTAAAATATATTTGGCTAGACTTAGATAATATTAACGAACAACCTATTTTGCCACAAGTCGTAAAAGAAATATTAAAAGAAGGAAAATATCCGGAACATAAAATAAATATTGATAGTAAGAAATAATAAAGATGAAAAGAGACTATACAAAAGACAAAATGTAAAAGAAAAAAATAAATAGAGAAAGAAAAAAATAAGAAGATATTTAGTAAAAGTAAATAGTGAAAATAAAAGTTCTAAAATTTCAGTAGAAATATTGATGTTTTAGAACTTTTTAACATTCACTTTTTACGTAAAGAAAACATAATATATAGCAAAATAACGTGAAAGGTGGGAGAATTATGTCTGATTACATAATAGAAGGTGGCAGAAAACTAGAAGGAGAAGTAGAAATATCAGGCTCAAAAAATGCAGCATTACCTATTATTGCAGCTACTATTTTAAATGGAGGAAAAACGACACTATATAATGTGCCAAACATACATGACACGCAAATGATGTTTGAAATATTAAGAAAATTAGGAGGAACGGTAACAAAAAAGCCTAATAAAGTAATAATAGATACTAGTAAGATAGATAAATATGAAATACCAGAAGATCTGATGAGACAAATGCGTTCTTCTGTAATTTTTGTTGGTAGCTTGGTAGGAAAGCATAGAAAAGTTACCTTTTCTTATCCAGGAGGATGTGACATTGGAACACGACCAATTGAGTTACATTTGAAAGCCTTTGAAAAATTAGGAATAAATATTAACAAAAACTATGGAAATATAGAATGTAGTTGTGATAAAATAATAGGAGAAAAAATAGACTTAGATTTTCCAAGTGTAGGAGCAACAGAAAACGCAATACTTGCAAGTTGTTTAGCAACGCGGAAAAACAATTATAACTAATGCAGCAAAAGAACCAGAAATAACAGATTTACAAAACTTCTTAAATAAGATGGGGGCAAAAATAAAAGGAGCTGGTTCAAGTCAAATTGAAATTGAAGGAGTAAAACAGTTAAAAGATGTAAGTTATAATATTATGTCTGATAGAATAGAGGCGGGAACATTTTTATGTATAGCAGCTATGAATCATTCAAATATTATAGTAAAAAATATAGATGAAGATCATATTATTCCTATTATTGATAAATTAGAAGAAGCAGGATGTGAACTACAAATAGAAGATAGACAAATACAGATAAAAGCACCAAAAAAATTAAAATCAGTTAATATAAAAACAATGCCATATCCAGGATTTCCAACAGATATGCAATCAATATTTGCAACATTATTAACAACAGCAAAGGGAAGTTCAATTATTGTTGAAAATATATTTGAAAATAGATATAAATACACTCAAGAATTAATAAGAATGGGAGCTAAGATATCGGTGGAAGGAAAAACAGCTATTATAAAAGGTGTAAAAAAATTATATGGAGCCAATGTGAAAGCAACAGATTTAAGAGGAGGAGCGGCTTTGGTAATGGCAGCGACAACAGCAAAAGGAATAACTAAAGTAGAAAATATAGATTATATTTTAAGAGGATATGAAAGATTTGATAAAAAACTTGAAAAACTAGGAGTGAAAATACAATTAAAGATATAAGGGCGGTAAGCCCTTATAAGAATAAAACCTGTCCAAAAGGAGGAAATAAATTGAGTAAGAAGGCAAAAAAAAGTAAAATGGATTTATATTATATGAAAAATGGACAAGCCAAAAATAAAACAATTATTGAGGAAAAAGAAAGAAAGAAAAAAGAAAAAGAAAGAGAAAAAAGGATAAAAGAAAAAAAACAAGAAACTTTAAAAGATGAGTTTGACTTGGAAACAGAAACAGTCCTTCAAATGACAAATAGAAACAGAATAAAAAAAGAAGAAGAAAAAAGAAAGCAATTAAGTAAAGAACAAAGAAGAAGAAAGAAAAGAAATAAGAGAATAAAAACAATATTAAAAATAATAATATTTTTAGGAATAATTTCAGGAGGAATTGTTTTTGCTTTAACGTCACCAATATTTAACATAAAGGACATAAAGGTAATAAATAATAATCAAGTATCTCAAGATACAATAATTAGTTTGTCAGGATTAAATGCAGATGAAAATATATTTAAATTTTACTCAAATAACATTGAAGATAAGATAAAAGAAAATCCTTATATAGAAGATGTAAAAGTACATAGAAAAATTCCAAATACAATTGAAATAGACGTAAAAGAAAGAGTAGCAAAATATAGTGTTGACTATATGGGAAAATATGCGTATATTAATACACAAGGTTACATATTAGAGATTGCAGAAGATAATAAAAAGATGCCGATTATTCAAGGAATTTCAACTTCAGAAGAAGAGGTTATACCAGGAAAAAGATTAAATAATGACGATCTAAATAAATTAGAAGATGTTATAAAAATATTAGACTCAGCTAATGAAAATGGTTTAGACGGTAAAGTCACAAGTATTGACATTAGCAATAAAAATGAATATAGTATTTATATAGAAGAAGAAAACAAAAAAGTTCATTTAGGAGATAGTACAAATTTGAGTAATAAAATGTTATATGTAATGGCAATAATAGAAGCTGAAAAAGGAAAACAAGGGGATATATTTGTAAATGGTGATTTGAATAATAAATTTCAGCCATATTTTAGAGAAAAAGTATAGTTAGGAGGCAAAATAAATTGGAAGAAAAGAAAAATAAAATAAATAAAACGAAGATTAGTGTAGTTTTAGGAATTATGTGTTTTGCTTTAGCTTTAGGAATATGTATTCAAATTAGAACTGTAAAAAACTCAAATTCAACAGTTAGCAGTAATTATGAAGAAAATAATTTAAGAGCTGAAGTATTAAAATATAAAGAAAAATATGATAATAAATATAAAGAGTTAGAAAAAGCAGAAGAAGAGCTAGAAAAAGAAAGACAAAATTCAACAAAAGATAATTCGCAATTAGAGGAAAAGGAAGAACAAATAAAACAAGGAAATAAGATGATTGGACTAACAGAAGTTACAGGACCAGGTGTAATTGTTACACTTAGTGATAGTAAAAAAGATGCCAATAGTGTTTTAAATCCAAGTACATTACTTGTTCATGATGTAGATATTTTGGGTGTTGTAAATGAACTAAAAAATGCAGGAGCAGAAGCGATATCAATTAATGATCAAAGAATAGTGCCAACAACGAGTATTTCATGTGGAGGGAATATTATTGATATTAATGGAGAAAAAGTAGGAACACCATTTGTAATAAAAGCTATTGGGCTTCCAGAGCAACTGGCAGGATTATCAAGACCAGGAGGATATTTAGAAATATTAAAAGGAGCTAGTGTTGGAGTAGAACTTAAAAAATCTAATAATATAACTATTTCAAAATATACAGGTGTAATTAATTATCAGTATGCTCAAACAGTAAAATAATCTTTATTAGGAGGTTAACATGAAAAAAAGAATGAAAAAGGGAAAAATTACAATGATTATAACAATTGGAATATCCTGCTTTGCATTAGTTTTAGTAATGTTTATGCAATTTAAAATTGTTAATGAAACAGATATTACATCAATAGAAAACATGAGAGAGGCAGAACTAAGAACAGAGTTAGCTAATTGGAAATCAAAGTATGAAGAGACTAATCAAAAATACGAAGAGACAACTCAAAAGATAGAAGAGTATAAGCAAACAAGTCAATCAAACGAAGAAACAGAAAAGTTAGTAGATGAAGAGTTGTCACAAGTAAATTTATCTCTAGGAAAAACAGATGTACAAGGACAAGGAATAGAAGTTACATTAAGAGAGAATGAAAGTGAAGAAATAGCAAGAATTAATGGAGATGATTTATTAGTAATTGTAAATTCACTAAAAATGGCAGGAGCAGAAGCAATATCAATTAATGACCAAAGAATTATTAATATGAGTGATATTGTTGATATTAATGAAACTTTTATAAAAGTAAATGGGCAAAGAATATTAGCTCCATATGTTATAAAAGCAATTGGAAATTCATCTTATTTAGAGACTGCATTAACAGGAAATGGCGGACATGTAGATGAAATGAAGAAAATAGGACAAAATATCTCAATTGAAAAGATGAATAAAGTTAAAATTCTTAAATATGACGGGGAAATAAAAACAAAATATATACAATAAAAATAGGAGGGAATATTATGATTTTTATAGCGATATTAATAGGCTGTATTTTAGGAGCTTTAATTGGAATGAATGTGCCGATGATTTCTTATACATATTCAAGTTATCTTGCAATAGCTATTATTGCAGCATTAGATTCGGTTTTTGGAGGAATTACATCAGTAATAAATAAAAATTTTGATTTAAAAATATTTGTAACAGGTTTTTTTGGGAATGCTATTCTAGCCATTCTATTAACAATATTGGGACAGAAGTTAAATGTAGATATTTATTTAGCAGCAATTGTTGTATTTGTAGGAAGAATGTTTGTAAATTTAGCGATTATAAGAAGATACTATGTAGATAAATGGATAAAAATTATCAAAAAAAGAAAAGTAAAAAGTGAAAGAAGAAAAATAGAACAAAATTAAATAAAAATGAAATAGAACTGAATTCAAAAAATATAAGTTTTTGAATTCAGTTTAAAACATTATTAAAGAAAAATACAGTAAAATAGACAACAATAAACTTTGTTACAGAAGTATTACAAAAATATTACAAAAATATAACAAATTCTATTGACATTTTTCTTAAAATGTAATATATATACACTTAGAAAATTTATACCAAAAAAATGGAGGAATTAACTTGGCAATAGGAGATATCATAGTAGGTGTTGACATAGGTACAAGCAAAGTCTGCACAGTTGTTGGAGAAGTAAACAACTTTGGACAAATTGAAATTATAGCTAACACCTCATATAAATGTAGTGGACTAAAGAAGGGAAAAATAATAAATGAAGAAGAAGTTATTTTAAGTTTAGCAAAGACAATCAAAGATGCCGAAGATGAAACAAATTTAAAAATTAATTCAGCATATGTAACTATTCCAGGTAAATATGTAACAATAGTACAAAATAGTATAACCAAAGATGTAAAAGATAAATATTCAGGAATATCTATTAGAGATGTACAGACAGCTATTATGCAAGTAAAAGATATAGAAATTCCAGAAGGTGAAACATTAATTGATATAGTACCAGATAAAATAACTTTAGAAAATGGAACAGTAGTTTCTGATCCTGTTGGAAATTTAAGTTCAAGTTTTACAATAAGCGCACAAGTTATACTAGCAGAAAGAGATTATGTAAGACAATTAAATAATATTTTTAGAAAAGTAGGCTTAGAGATAGATGGTATCGTACCAATTACATTAGCAGAAAGAAATCTAATACTAGATAAAAATGAATTACATGACAATATAATGCTATTGGATATAGGAGCAGGAAATACTGATATAGGAGTGTTTGAAGGAACAACATTTTTATATACAAATTCAATTCCTCTAGGAGGAGATAATATAACAAATGATATAGCACTTGTACTTAATATATCAGAGGAAGAGGCAGATAAACTTAAAAGACAGTATGGATTAGCTTTAAAGTCATTTATAGATAATGATAATGATATTATTTTAAATACTTGTAAAGATAATAATAAAAATAAAATAATAAAAAGTTCAGAATTAATAGAAATAATAGAAGCAAGAATTGAAGAAATGTTTTCTATTATAAATAAAGATATAACAAATCAAGGATTAAAACAAAAAATTAATAATGTTGTTTTAACTGGACAAGGTATAGTTAATATAAACAAAAGTGATGTTGCAGGAAAAATAAACTTAAATATACCAGTAAAAATTTCAACAGGGAGAGCAATTAGCACAGTAAAGCCAATATATAGAACTAGTTATGCATTAGTTAGATATATAGCAGCAAGACCTTTTGCTAAAACAGTATCAAGTAGCATAGATACTCAAAACAACGAAAGTTTTATGAAAAATATTTGGGAAAGAATAAAAGAATTTTTTTATTCTTAATCTAGAAAAAGTTATTAATTTTAAAAAATAAAATCAATTGCAGATGAGAGCGAATCATCGTGCATTATGAAACTGTCACAGACATAGAACAGTTTCGAGAAAGGGAGGAATAAACTAAATGATGGATTATAATGACGATAGCAATATAACAATGATGGATGGAACAGCGACAATTAAAGTTATAGGTGTAGGAGGAGCTGGAAATAATGCAGTTAATAGAATGATTGATGCTGGAATAAAAGGCGTAGATTTTATTGCAGTTAATACAGATAGACAAGCATTACAAACATCAAAGGCAAATACAAAAATACAAATAGGAGAAAAAATAACAAGAGGATTAGGTGCAGGTGCAAATCCTGATATTGGAGCTCAATCTGCAGAAGAAAGTAAAGCTGAAGTAGCTGAAGTATTAAGAGGAGCTGACATGGTATTTGTTACTGCCGGAATGGGTGGAGGAACAGGTACAGGTGCAGCACCAGTAGTTGCTGCAGCAGCAAAAGAAATGGGAATATTAACAATAGGTGTTGTTACAAAACCATTTACATTTGAAGGAAAGAAAAGATTATCACAAGCAGAACGTGGAATTGAAAGTTTAAAAGGAAAAGTGGATACTTTAGTTGTTATACCAAATGATAAATTATTACAAATAATTGATAGAAAAACATCAATTATAGAAGCTTTTAAAATGGCAGATGACATTTTAAGACAAGGTGTACAAGGTATATCTGATTTAATTGCGATTCCTGGTCTTGTAAACTTAGACTTTGCAGATGTAAAGACAATAATGTTAAATCAAGGAATGGCACATATGGGTGTTGGTAAAGCTACAGGAGAAAATAGAGCTGAAGATGCTGCAAAAGAAGCAATTCAAAGTCCATTACTAGAAACATCTATTGAAGGAGCAAAAGGAGTTATTATAAATATTACAGGTGGTGAAGATTTAGGATTACACGAAGTAAATACAGCTGCTGAATTAGTTCAACGCAGTGTAGATCCTGAAGCAAATATTATATTCGGAACAGTAACAGATCCAAATATGACAGATGAAATTCAAATAACAGTAATTGCAACAGGTTTTGAGAAGAACGAACCTATTTCAAGTATTGGAGTAGATAACATTGTTTCTAAAACATGGGAAAAGAAAATCAATTCAATACCATCAAGTAGTGAAGTAAATGCATCACAAAATGATTTAGATATTCCTTCTTTTTTAAGAAAAAATAAAAATAAAAATATGTAATTAGATACATGAAAAAATGTCATAAACAATAAACATTTTTATATAATAGAGAAAAATAAAAAGAAATAATCGAAAGTAATCGATTATTTCTTTTTTTCGCGTATAAGAAAAGACAAGATTTTTAAACAGCAAGTAGTAAAATAACTTGGCAGGTGATAATATGACAATTTACATAGACATAGTATTAATAGAAAATTTAATTATGAATTATATAATACTATTCACAACAGCAGTTGTTTTAAAAATAAAGGTAAACCATATAAGACTTATTTTAGCAAGTTTACTGGGAGCAGGATATTCAATTATAGCTTATATGGGAATAATAAAAGTATATTCTAGCATTATATTAAAAATAATATTATCTGCTTTAATTATATATATAGCATTTAATCCACAAAATATAAAGAAAATGTGTAAAGATTTACTATTGTTTTATCTTGTTTCTTTTGTGTTTGGAGGAGCTGCTTTTGCACTAATTTATATTATAAAACCACAAAATATTTTAATGAAAAATGGATTATTTTTAGGTACATACACTTTAAAAACAGTAATGTTAGGTGCTGTTGTTGCTTTTTGTATTATTATAGGAGCATTTGCAATTATAAAAAATAAAATTTCTAAAAAAGATATGTTTTGCGAAATAGAAATATTAATTAATCAAAAAAAGATAAAAACAAAAGCGATGATTGACACAGGAAATATGTTAAAAGAACCAATTACTAATGTGCCTGTTATAGTTGTAGAACATATACTTTTATATTCATGCATGCCAAAAGAAATTTTAAATAATTTAAAAGAAATTATGGGAGGTGATTTTAAAAATATACCATGTGATATACAGGAAAAATATATCTCAAAATTAAAATTAATTCCATTTTCTTCTTTAGGAAAACAAAATGGGATGTTAATAGGGATAAGACCTGAATATGTAAAAGTAATTACAGATGAACAAGAAAAAATAAATAAAAATGTCATAATAGGAATATATGAAAAATCATTAACAAAAAAAGGAGAATATCAAGCTTTAATTGGAATAGAACTTTTATAAAAAACTATTTAAATTTATATATCAAAAGGAAGGAGAGATGAAAATGAAATTCATAGATTTAGTGAAAAATAGTATTAACACAATTTGTGCAAAATATCTAAATGAAAAAGAGGAGATAGAATACTTACCTATTTTTTATATAGCTGGAAGTCAAACTTTGCCACCTCCATTACCTCCAGAAGAAGAAGCGGAGTTTATAGAAAAATTGGCAGATGAAGATAATTTAGAAGCAAGACAAATATTAGTAGAAAGAAATTTAAGATTAGTAGTATATATTGCAAAAAAGTTTGAAAATACAGGAATTGGAATTGAAGATTTGATATCAATAGGAACAATTGGACTTATGAAAGGAGTTAATACCTTTAATTCTGAAAAGAAGATAAAATTAGCCACATATGCATCAAGATGTATAGAAAATGAAATATTAATGTTTTTAAGAAAAAGTAATAAAATAAAGGGGGAAGTATCTATCGATGAACCTCTAAATAGAGACAGAGATGGAAATGAGTTACTACTTTCGGATATATTAGGTACAGAACCAGATATTACATCTAGAAATTTAGAAGATGAAGTAGACAAAACGTTGCTAAGAGCTTCGATATCGAAACTAAAAGACAGAGAAAAAGATATTATGGAAATGAGATTTGGTTTTAAATCAGGAAAAGAAAAAACACAGAAGGAAGTTGCAGATGAGCTTCGGAATATCACAAAGTTACATTTCTAGGTTAGAAAAAAAGATAATAAATAAAATGAAAAAGGAAATTACAAGCAAAATAGGTTGATGTATTACATAGTATAAAAAATCTCAATTTGGAAATAATTATAATAAATATTTTCAAAGGAGGTTTTTCTTTTGTTAAACAACAAAGTAGAAATATGTGGAGTAAATACATCAAAGTTACCATTATTAAGTAAGAAAGAAAAAGAAGAACTATTCGTAAAAATAAAAGAAGGAGATGAAGAAGCAAGAAATGTATTTATAAACGGAAATTTAAGGTTAGTATTAAGTGTTATACAGAGATTTTATGGAAGAGGAGAAACAGCAGATGATTTATTTCAAGTAGGCTGTGTAGGACTTATCAAAGCAATAGACAATTTTGATTTAAGCCAAAATGTGCAATTTAGTACTTATGCAGTTCCTATGATAATAGGTGAAGTAAAAAGATATTTAAGAGATAATAATAGCATAAGAGTAAGCAGATCAGTAAGAGATTTAGCATATAAAGCAATTCAATTTAAAGAACGATATACAAAAGAACACGGAAAAGAGCCTAATATAGAAGAAATAGCAAAAGAACTTGGAGTGGAAAGAGAAGAAATTGCAGTGAGTTTTGATGCTATACAAGATCCTATATCTTTGCAAGAACCGATTTATAATGATGGCACAGAGAATATATATATCATCGACCAAATTAAAGATAATAAAAATACTGATGAATTATGGGCAGAAAATATGACTATAAAAGGAGCTTTAGAAAAATTAAATGAAAAGGAAAAAATGATTGTAACAAAAAGATTTTTTCAAGGAAGAACACAAATGGAAGTAGCTGAAGAAATAGGAATTTCGCAAGCTCAAGTATCAAGATTAGAAAAGAGTGCTATTAATCATATAAAAAGATTTTACAAATAACCAAGAGAATTAAATCTTTTGGTTATTTAATTTTTAATATAAATACATTTTTTAAAAGAAAAAGAATATGAGCTTCGTAAGGAAGCCAGTGTGACTGCTGATTTTTATCCATCCAAAGGAGACGAATATACCGTAAATCTTAAGATCAGAGAAAAAGAAAACCTGCTCCTTGAGATCAACTTAAATGTTGTCTCAAGAGACCAGGCAGTTTACATATGTGACCATTGGGAGAAAAAACACTCCGATGTCTATTCTATGCTAATTGAAAAATTGTTATTTGACGAGCCGAATAAATAATTATTCGGCTTCTTCTTGTTTAAGCACCATTGACTCAATGAAATCCCAGATCTCATCTCTTCCCTGTTTTGATAATGCCGAGAATGGGAAAATTGGTGTTTCCTTATCCATCTGAAGCTCTGTGCGGATCTCTTTTAAATGTTTTGGCACCTGGCTTCTCTTTAGTTTATCAAGCTTTGTTGCAATGATCACTGGACGATATCCATTGTGAAGAATCCAGTCATACATCATAACATCGTTCTTTGATGGCTTATGTCTGATATCGATCAGTAAAAAGACCATTTTTAGCTGTTTTGATGTCTGTAAGTAATTTTCGATCATGTGTCCCCATTTTTCCTTGACGGATTGTGTTACTTTCGCAAATCCATATCCTGGAAGGTCTACATAATAAAGTTCTTCGTTAATATTGTAATAATTGATCGTCTGTGTCTTTCCAGGCTGTGCTGAAATTCTCGCGTAAGATTTGCGGTTCATCAGTGCATTGATCAGTGATGATTTTCCTACATTTGATTTTCCAGCAAATGCCACTTCTGGCAATGTATTGTCTGGTAATTTACTTGTGATCCCACAGACGGTTTCTAAATTTACACTTTTTATGATCATGTCATTCTCCTCACGTAAAATAAATCCTTTACCGAACATATTCTACGTGAAAGCCCATTATTTGTCAATGGATACATGATGGAGCGGCTTAGTATTTTTAGTGATCGGAAGGATCTGATACCCTTCTTTTTTCAATGTTTTGATCAGCGGATCTAATGCTTTCACTGTATTTGTTGTCTCATGAAGGTCATGCATTAATACAATACTTGTTTTCTGTCTCCTGACATCCTTTAAAATCTTCTTGTTTAACTGCTGAGGACTTTGTTCAAAATTAACCGCATCTTCATTCAATGCATTCCAGTCAAAATAAAGTAATCCCTTTTTGTTCACATACCGGATATACGGTTTTATATTTTTTGCGCAATGATTACTGCTGCCACCCGGAAACCGGTAAATATATGGCTTTACATCTGTTAGATCATATAAATATTTCTGTAGTTTCATAAGGTCTTTCGAAAATGCACCTACATTCGCATAAATCTGATCATAATTATGACTGTAGGAATGCATTGCCAATGTATGACCTTCTAACACGATTCTTTGATACATTTTCTTGGCATGTTCCGTTTCTTTTCCTACGACAAAGAATGTCGCCTTCACCTTATGTTTCTTTAGAATATCAAGAATCTGTGCCGTATGATCGGATGGTCCATCATCAAAGGTTAAATAAACTTTCTTTTGACTCAAATTACTGTTAGTTAAAAAGCCACTTTCCCCTTCACCCTGACTTGCAATCTGAAACCAGTATGTCTTTGTTCCCTTCCCTTGTGCCAGAAATGTGAACAGAAGAATCCCTATGATCATATATGCAAAAAATTTCTTTTTCATATTCTTCCTCTTTTCTAATTTTGTAAGATATTCTTTTTCTTTAGAATATGAAATTTCAAAAAATATATTCTGGAATATTTTTCAAACAATGGTTGATACACAAAAAGAAAGCAACAGATTTCTCTGCTGCTTTCTCTTTGTGTATTAAGAAGTTTTACAAACTATGTAATTATTATACTTCGAAAATCAAATCTCCGTAACTTGGCATTGGCCAGTCTTCTTTTGCTACTAACATTTCCAGTTTGTCTGCTGGTTCACGTACGGCACTCATATCTGTGAAAATCGTATCATGATAGTAGCGAGCCTGAGCTTCACTTTCTAATGCCTGAGCTTCTGGAATATCAGCTTCTAACTTGTTGATCGCTGCAAACAGATCTTTTAAGTTTGCTGTGATATCTTCTAACAATTTTTCCTGTACAGAGCTGTCAACACCAACTGTCTTTAATTCAGCAACGCCATTTGCAAGTTTTCTCTGGTATTTCATAACTGCTGGAACAATCTGTTTCTTAGCGATATCTAATGTTGCAAGTCCTTCAATGTTAATTGTATTAGAATACTGTTCATATAATACTTCAACACGAGATTCTAATTCTTCTTTTGTGTATACTCCAAATTTCTCGAACATCTTAACTGCTTTATCTGTTGTTAATGTTGGGATTGCATCTACCATGCTGTGTAAGTTTGGAAGTCCTCTTCTCTCAGCTTCAGCTACCCATTCGTCAGAATATCCGTTACCATTAAAGATAACTCTCTGATGCTGTGTTAATAATTCTTTTGTGATCTCGTGAGCTTCCATAGCTACTGCTTCAACTCCGCCTTCTACTTTCTCTAATCTGTCACATACATCTGCAAAGACATCTGCTACGATTGTATTTAATACAACGTTTGGATCAGAGATAGACTGTGTAGAACCTACCATACGGAATTCGAATTTGTTTCCTGTAAATGCGAATGGTGATGTTCTGTTACGGTCTGTTGCATCTTTCTCAAATGCTGGTAATGAATGAACACCAGATGCTAATTTGTCTCCATGTTTGGATTCTGTAGCTTCACCTCTTGTTACAAGCTGTTTTACAACATCTTCTAACTGATCTCCAAGGAAGATAGAGATAATTGCTGGAGGTGCCTCGTTAGCTCCTAATCTGTGGTCATTTCCTGGTGTGGAAGCTGACATACGAAGTAAATCTGCATGTTTATCCACTGCTGCGATAATAGACGCTAAGATCAGTAAGAACTGCTGGTTTTCATGAGGAGTTTTTCCTGGATCTAACAGGTTCTTTCCTTCATTTGTTACCATAGACCAGTTGTTATGTTTTCCTGATCCATTGATTCCTGCGAATGGTTTCTCATGAAGTAAGCATTTTAATCCATGGCGTCTTGCTACACGTCTCATTGTTTCCATTAATAACTGGTTGTGATCTGTTGCCACGTTGTTTGAGTTATAGATTGGTGCTAATTCGTGCTGCGCTGGAGCTACTTCGTTATGTTCTGTCTTCGCACTGATTCCAAGTTTCCATGCTTCGATATTTAAATCTTTCATGAATCCTTCGATTCTTGGTTTGATGATTCCAAAGTAATGGTCATCCATTTCCTGACCTTTTGGAGGCATTGCTCCGAATAATGTACGTCCAGTGAAGATCAAGTCTTTTCTCTGTTTGTATTTTTCTTCATCAACTAAGAAATATTCCTGTTCTGGTCCAACAGATGTGCTAACACGTTTCACATTCTTATTTCCTAATACATTTAATAATCTTGTTGTCTGGATATCTAATGCCTGCATAGAACGAAGAAGTGGTGTCTTCTTGTCTAATGCTTCACCTTTGTATGAACAGAATGCTGTTGGAATACATAAGATACAAGCATTATCTGTTTCTTTGATGAATGCTGGTGATGTACAATCCCATGCTGTATATCCTCTTGCTTCAAATGTTGCTCTTAATCCACCAGATGGGAATGAAGATGCATCTGGTTCACCTTTGATCAGTTCTTTTCCTGAGAACTCAAGTAAAACTTTACCATCGTCTGTTGGGTTAATGAAAGCGTCATGTTTCTCTGCTGTCACACCTGTTAATGGCTGGAACCAGTGAGTATAATGTGTAGCACCCTTTTCAATAGCCCATTCTTTCATCTCATTCGCAACTACGTCTGCAATTGCTGGATTTAATTCTGTTCCTTCTTCGATTGTCTTTTTCAGATCTTTGTAAACGGCCTTTGGAAGACGTGCTTTCATAACACTGTCGTTAAATACGTGGGATCCGAAGATTTCTGATACATTGATTTTTTCCTTCATAGAGTTCTTCCTTTCTTCTCTTACATTTGAAGCATAATCTATATATTTTTTTCTATTATCTAACTGATAATAGAAAAAAAGGGGCGACAAACAATATGAAACTAATTGTTTGACGCCCTTGTCAGTAACTTCACTGGTTATAGGATACAATGATTCTTTTTGAAAATCAAGCCCTTTTTTGTATTTTATCCAGTACTTCTATTTGATCGTTACGGAAACAGTTTTTCCATTTACCTTATTGATTCCTTTTAAGCGGAATTTGTAAGTTGTTCCTACTTTGGCTTTTTTCTTTGTATATGTGATCGTTCCGCCTTTGGTTGTTGTTTTTACTGTCTTATATGCTGCTTTTCCTGCTTTCATCTGCACTTTGTAGCTTGCATATCCTGTGACATTTTTAAATGTTACTTTAACTGTCTTGCTTCCGAATTTGGCTTTGGCTGCATAGGCTTTAAAATATTTCTTTTTATTTTTCTTTGTTAGTTTGTATGGTTTTACTTTAAATTTGTAGGATGAGTCTTTGTTGACTTTGATCGTCTTTGATGTTTTCTTTCCTACGGTTGTTACTTTTTTGTATTTACCTTTTCCTGCTTTGGCGTAAATGACATAGCCTTTGGCGGATTTTTTCTTTTTCCATGTCAGTTTTACGCTTCTTGTGCTTTTTACTGTTTTTGTGACTGGTTTTACTGTAATTACATCTGATTTTGTTGTATCTTCAACTTTTTTGCCTACCGACATAATATATTTAGAATCATTTGCAAAATAAATTGTACCATCTTCATCAACCACTACATCACTCATACATCCTGTATTCTTTATGTCCCCAGTTGGTTCATAAACTGTTTCCAATGTTGCTGATGTTGCATCTTTTGAATCTTCAATTGCATAAATTCCACCTGGTTCATCATTAATTGTGAAATATACACGTACAGAATTTTCGCCCGTTTTTACAATTGTTGGTTCACACTGAGAATAATTAGATAATTCTACTGTATAATTTACTTTATACTTATCAGAACTTACATCTGCAACTGCCATATATCCTTTATCTTGAAATGCTTTTCCTTTTGATCCAGATACATAAACTTTTCCATTATATACTTCTGGTGTAGTTGCGGAATATCCTGTTTCATATAATCTGACTTTTTTCTCATCTTTTAATTTTCCATCAGCTGATACTTTGATACCGTACAGATCATTTGTTCCTGCTACAAAATAAATTGTTCCTGTCATTTCATCATAAGTGATATTACCAGAAAAAGCTTCTCCGATATCCTTTGTATCTGTAACTTTATCATTTGTTGTATCGATCATTGTTAAAGTTCCTGCTGTATCAGAAATAACAATGTATTTTCCAAGAACTACGCCTTTTTTCAAATAAAATTTTCCTGTTTTGGATTCTACTACTTTTTTCATTATTTTTTCTTCATCAGGTTTTGTTTTATCATCATCTGATGTCGTTACAACATAATAAGAAAATGGTGCACCATTATCATACCAATCTGTTGTCTTGGCTGTTGTCCCAAAATATAATTTTCCATTTGTAAATGTGAAATCAGCGTTAATTGCATTCTTATTTTCATCTGTAATCCATAAAGATTCTAATGTGTTCTCATCAAATGCCTGAACACGACCATTGTCGTACCCTACATAAACCTTATTATCTCCATATCCAATACTGCTGACATATCCCTGAATATAAGATTCATTATAATATTTCTGTTCTTTTAAAATTGTTCCATCTTTCTTATCAATTTTCATAATACGATGTTTTGCATCATCTGCTACATAAAGGTAGTTTCCAACCAACTTGATCTTAGATACTGTGTTATTTGCATATGTTTTCTCATCAAATGGTTCTCCAACTTTCTTTGCCCACTTAAGCACCGCCTCACTACTACTCTTCGCTGGCTGCACATCTGTCACTGCTGCTTTTGCACTAACCCCTGATGTCATCAGCACGACAACAGACAATGCCACTGCCGCTACACGTTTCATCGTTCTCATAAATTCCTCCTTGTTATGTCTCATTGATTGATTAGTTTCCTGACTTCTTCATCTTTGAAGAAACCATATTTATATTTAACCCTGTTTAGTTTCTTCACAAAAACAGGTGTTAAAATCCATAAAAATATCACATTCGATACGCAGTATTCAATCGTCACTGGAACCGAAGTTCCTAATACCGCCACATACCGCATCCACTGAAATCCATCTCCTGCTGCCAGAAGTGTCCAGATATCCATGACAAAAGAATATGAAATTCCTGAAAGAATCCCAAAAATCGTTAACAGTATCTTGCTGCTTTCCAACCATTTTCTCTGATTTAAAATTCCTGAAATCCATCCCATCATTCCCCATGCAAG
>OLSQ01001328.1_pt1 | contig 20887 bp, 13 predicted proteins | sample 1672561 | NCBI WGS metagenome assembly OLSQ01 (sample SAMEA3136699, study PRJEB25190) | human gut metagenome | biome: human gut; feature: human-associated habitat; material: faeces | place: Austria | collected 2013 | reverse complement strand
ACGTTGAGGTCAGCATTTCCTAATCATGGAACAATGACCTCAGTTTTTTATACCCAGGAATCGGCATTTATGAATAAGCCGGTTCTTTTTATTTACAGAAAAATGAAGGAGGACGACAAAGTGAGCAGAGCAAAAAATCCGAAATATGAATCCATGTCACTGGAAGAACTGAAAGCCAACATGGAAAAAAGTAAAAAGGAACTGGAACATGCAATCCACAATAAAAATATTCTGGAGCAGAGAAAGAAGTTGGTGGAGCGAAAGGAACGTTCTCATAGATTGATTGTTAAAGGAGCAGAGTTTGAACAAGCATTTCCATTATCCAGAGATTTGGAACAGGAAGAAGTTCAGGAGGTTATGGATCAGTTGCAGAACAGTAGTTACAACAAGAGTATTGTGCGGCAGGTTCACATAGTAGCCTTACATAAAGAACAACAGCAGATTGCAGAAGCAGTTGAAAAAACAGAAAGAGGAGATGACAGCTAATGGCACTGTATCATTTTTCAGTAAAGCAAGTTTCCAGAGGAAAAGGTCAGACAGTGGTTAATTCCGCAGCTTATATTTCGGGGCAGAAGCTTTATAACGATTATTATGGACAGACACATGACTATACAAAAAAGTCTGGAGTAGTTTTCACAGAAATTCTGACGCCGGAATATGTGCCGGAACGTCTGTCTGACCGGGAAACGCTCTGGAATGAAGTAGAGCAGACAGAGAAAAGTAAACGGGCACAGTTAGCTTATTCTTTTGATATCGCCTTACAAAATGAACTGACACTGGATGAAAATATAGAACTGGCGAGAGAGTTTTGTCGGGAGCAGTTCGTAGCACGTGGCATGATTGTAGATCTGGCAGTTCATGAGGGAAAATCTAAGAATGAGGATGAACCAGATAATCCGCATTTTCATGTACTTGCTCCAATCCGTCCTATTGCAGAAGATGGGAGCTGGGGGAACAAGCAGAAACGGGAATATGTTTTGGATGAAGACGGAAACCGGATAAAAGATGCTAAAGGGAAGGATATATTCAATGCTGTTTCTACTACCGGATGGAATGATCCGGAGCTTTTAAAGGAATGGAGAAGAGCGTGGACAGAGAAGGTGAACGAAAAATTCCGGGAATGTCACATGGCAACAAGAATTGATCATCGCTCTTACAAAGAGCAGGGAATTGATTTGATTCCGACGATCCATGAAGGATATGAAGTCCGAGCAATGGAGAAAAAGGGAATTAAAACAGTGATTGGGGAACTGAACCGAGCTATCCGGCAGTTCAACCAGATGTTTATTTCTCTGAAAGAATCTATTCAGTGGATGAAGACAGCGTATGAGGAAATGAAAGCCGAACTGGATCGCAGGCAGAATCCGACACTTCTGGAAAGCTTGCAAGATTATTATGATAAGAAAACGCAGGGCAGACCACCGCTCCCAAATTTCTATGTGGAGATGAAACGGAGAGGGAAGAATCTCTCCAACTTACAGGAGTTTGCAAAATCCATCAATTACCTCCAGACTCATAAGATAGAGACAATGGAGGATCTGCAGGAAAGGATTGATGAACTGAATGGTGTTGTATCAGTCAGCAAAAAAGAAATTTCCGAAAAGCGAGAGCAGTTAAAGAAATTGGAAAATCTGGAAAAGATGGTAGAGGTAATAAAGACAAACCAACCATTGATTGATGAGTACAATCATTTCTTCTTTCAGAAAAAACGGGATAAATATTATCAGCAGCACAAAAAAGAAATCAATTATTACCGTAAATGTGAACGGGAATTAAAACAACATCTGGACAAAAATGGGAAAGTGCCAACTGCCAGATGGAAACGGGAAAAAGAAGAACTCCGGACAACGATCGAAGAGTTGAAAGCAGATAATCAGCCTTATCAGGACGAACTTGCATTTGTAAAAAAGGTACAGAGTTGTGCAGACATTGCCAGATGTGACCGGGAAATGGCAGAAACAGATACCTCCGGGCGTTCAGAAGAAAAAAGGGAGAAGCAGGTGAAGTTCCCGGCATTTCACGCAGCCCAGACAGAAGTTAATCTTGAAGAAAAAAGTAAAGTAGAGCAACAGACGGTGAACCAGACAGAGCAGAAACCGGAAAAGAAGAATTCTATTCGGAAACAACTGGCTGAAAAGAAGAAAGAGTGTGAAGAACGTGATGCAAAGCAACAGACAGTGAGGAAAAAACGGAACTATGATATGAGTTTATAGAAGTCTGTCAGCAGGACAGACAGGAAAGGATGATGAAAATGCAGTATACAGAAGAGCAGATTGCTAGAGCAAACCAGACCGACCTTGTGTCTTTTCTGAACGCACAAGGGGAACAGTTGGTGAAAAGTGGCAGAGAATATCGTTGGAAAAAGCATGACAGTGTAACGATATCCGGAAACCGATGGTATCGGCATAGTCAGAGTAAGGGTGGTTATCCGGTAGACTTTGTGATGGAATTTTATTATGCAACATTCCCGGAAGCAGTGAAAATTCTGATTGGGGAAGAAGGCGAAGGCAGGCAGAAGTCCTGCCCCGCCCCGTCTAAAGACTTCCGATTACCGGAGAAAAATGAGGATAATGAAAAAATCATGAAGTATCTGACAGAAAAAAGAGAGATTGAGAAAACACTGGTGGAAGATTGGATTGACAGAGGTGATATTTACGAAGAAAAGAAGCATCATAATGTTATATTTGTCGGCAGAGATGCAGATGGTATTCCGAGATATGCACACTGCAGGGGAACTGGTGAAATAAAATATCGAGGAGATGTAACAGGTTCTGATAAATCTTATGGATTCAGTTACAGAGGAACGGATAATCAGTTGTTTGTATTTGAAGCAGCCATTGATCTGCTTTCGTTTATTCAGTTATTTCCAAAAGATTGGAAAAAACGCAGCTATCTGAGTCTGGGTGGAGTCTCCAGTGTGGCACTGATGACTTTTCTTTCTGAACGCCCTCAGATTACTTCTGTTTTCCTGTGCCTGGATAATGACCAGGCAGGGAATGAGGCTTGTGAGAAACTGGCAGGAGAAATTTCAGAAGGATACAGTGTAATTCGCCTGAAACCATCTAAAAAAGATTGGAATGAAATTCTCTGTGATAAAAACGCTGACAGAAAGAAAGCAATTGCAGAAACAATCACAATCAAAGTACCAGAATCAGAAGAGATGGTGCCGATGTTGTGTTATGAAGACATTGAGCAGACCAGTGTGGAATGGCTGTGGTTCCCCTATATTCCATTTGGAAAACTGACAATCATTCAGGGCAATCCGGGAGAGGGAAAAACTTATTTTGCAATGATGCTGACAGCAGCCTGTACCAACAGAAAATTGTTTCCGAATATGGAAGATATCGAACCATTCAATGTAATCTATCAGACTGCGGAGGATGGCATGGGTGATACGATCAAGCCAAGATTGGTGGAAGCAGGTGCTGATCTAAGCAGGGTTATGGTGATTGATGATACGGAAGAAGCATTGACTTTATCCGATGATCGAATTGAAAAGGCAGTCAGGCAGAATCATGTGAGGCTTGTAATCATTGATCCGGTACAGGCGTTTATTGGAGCAGATGTGGATATGAACCGTGCAAATGAAGTGCGTCCGGTGTTTCGAAAACTGGGAATGATTGCAGAGAAGACCGGTTGTGCCATTGTGCTGATCGGACATCTGAATAAATCTTCCGGGACGCAGAGCACGTATCGAGGACTTGGTTCTATTGATATTATGGCAGCAGTACGAAGCTTGATTTTCATCGGGAAAGTAAGAAAAGATCCAACCACAAGGGTATTGATTCATGAAAAAAGTTCTCTTGCGCCACCAGGGGAGACAATGGCATTTAAACTGGGAGACGAAGAAAGTTTTCGATGGGTGGCAGAATCATTTAAATAAATACAGATTTTTATAGATACCTTACCTGCCACCTGTCGTCTGCCGGTGCATGAATATGGGTTAGATAGTGCTGATATAGAAGAAAATAAATATGTCGATAATGTATCTGGTTTTGGAATTTTAGCTGGTTTTAGAAGTTGGTATATTCTACAACATTGCAATCTCTATGGCGGTGATTATCAACCTTTCAATACTTACGCATCGTTAAAAAAACAGTTAATCCTAATAGTTTCAGTTACAGACTCTGTTTGATGATATATCTGTAGTGCAATATCCTTTTGTTCTTTTGAATACATAAAAAGGCTCCTTTCGAAGCCCTATAGTAGTCCAGAATTTTGTCCGTACCCTCCACTCATCACATATATGGAGTTAGCAATCGCAGTTTTCACTTCTTCTTCTTTTTTGCACCAAAACAGTTAGAAACGATTACGCCTATGCCGGAGGAAAGTCCCGTACATAATGAGAAAAATAAGAAACTTATCATGCCTACAGAACCAACAGCTCCATAATAGTAGTTATTCCTATTATAGATGGATATTACATACGAAACAATGAATGAAATGATACAGAATATGCATTATATGCGTGACTTTTTCCTGGCTTTAGTTTTATATTTCCGACTTTCTGGTTTTCCGATATTCCCTCGGAGAAAATCCCTTCAGCTTATGAAATAATCGGCTGAAATAGAGCTGGTTATCGTAGCCTACAATCTTAGATATTTCATTGATGGAATAGTTGGTTGTCTCAAGCAAGACCTGTGCGTTGTTGACACGGAGCGCAACAATAAACTGCATAGGAGTAGAACCCGTGAACTTCTTGAAGCTTCGTATGAACCAACTGACGCTCATCCCCTTGGATGTCGCATATTCTTCTATATTGATATCACGGTTATAATTTTCGTTAAAATATGTCATGGCGGTATCCATCTCGTGGTCGAGATATTCATTTTTTAAAACTTGCTCTCTGGTAAGCTCACGTTGGAATATGATCAGAAGATGACGGAGCAATAATGTGAGCATTTCTTCGTAGTTATCCTGACAACGTTGTAATTCTATAATAATTCTCTTAAATACACGCTCATATTCTATGGATGTACCAACCGGGAATATTCTCTCGTTATCTGGGAAACCATATTTTCTTAGGATATTTTTTACATCACTTCCAGTAAAATGAATCCAGTAGACTTCTGTCTTATCTTTCCCATAGTATTCATATTTCTGAAGCTCTTTTGGACGGAATATGACAATGTTACCAGCGGGAACAATTGTTTCATTATCAACAGTATCAAAATGAAAATGTCCGCATCCGGCTGCAATATATATAATCTGAAAATCAACACGTCCTCTTGGGCGATAGGTTGGCATCTTTGTGTGCTCAGACAAACGATAGATTCCGCAGCTACCGACAATCAGTGGTCGGCTTTTATCCTTAAAATCCATATGTGAATGGTTCAAATAACCGGTGTTCGTGTACATAGGGCAGCACTCCTTTCACTCGATACAATAATCACGATTTCTTCGTTCTTCGAACTCTCGAAATCGTGCCAGCCATGCGCACTCCGGACTATCGTCCTGCGTGCTTATGACTGTTTACCCATCAAATAGAAAAGTGTCCGATGCTGCAAGCAGTTCGTCCACTTTTCTGCTTGATGGGATTATTGTATCATTTTGTGCATATTTTGTCCATTCTAGTTTATAGACATAAGAAATGGATTAAGGTAATATAAATCTAACAAAAGCGAGAAGGAAAAAAAGCAGACAGTAAGGAGAAAACTGTTAGCAAGGGTACAAGCAACAAAAAAGTGTATAAACTGTATGAATGAAGGAGGATTATTTATGATCGTGCCACGTTACTATGAGGACTTAAGTGTATTACATGACAATACGATGCCGGCGAGAGCTTATTACATGCCGGCTTCCAAGCGGATGGATGACCTGGTAGAGCACAGAGAGCTGTCAGACAGAATGCAGCTTTTGAATGGTACATGGAAGTTTCAGTATTTTGACAGCATCTATGATATGAAAGATGCCTTTTATGAGGATGGTTATTCGGTTGAGGGCTTTGACGAGATCAAAGTTCCGAGTGTATGGCAGATGGCAGGTTATGATACACACCAATACACAAATATCCGTTATCCATTTCCGTTTGATCCGCCATATGTGCCACAGGATATTCCATGTGGAGCTTATGTGCATACCTTTGACTATGCAAAGGATGCTGCAGCACCAAAGGCATATCTTAACTTTGAAGGTGTGGATAGCTGCTTTTATGTATGGTTAAACGGCACCTATGTAGGCTACAGTCAGGTGAGCCACATGACCAGTGAGTTTGATGTGACAGACGTATTGCGGGAAGGAGAGAACCGGATTTCCGTGCTTGTGATGAAGTGGTGCGACGGTTCGTACCTTGAAGATCAGGACAAGTTCCGTATGAGCGGAATCTTCCGTGATGTGTATCTCTTAAAACGTCCGGAAAAGGGAATCCGTGATTATCGCATTACAACACAATTAGATTCAGACATTGCAAGGATAAATCTTACAACAGCATTTTACGAGCCGACAGAGGTTCGGGTAAAACTCGAGGATAAGAATGGAGCAGTTGTTTCCGAGGGTGTTATTTCCGAGAGTGGAGAATCGACTTTTGAGATTGTAGATTATACACTCTGGAATACAGAGAATCCGTATCTGTATACGATTATTCTGGAGACGGAGCAGGAGGTAATCGTAGACCATATAGCACTCCGCAAGATCGAGATTAAGAATCAGGTAATCTACTTAAATGGACAGAAGATTAAATTCCGTGGTGTGAACCGCCATGACTCCGATCCGGTCACCGGATTTACAATTAGCATGGAGCAGATCAAGACAGACCTTACCCTGATGAAGCAGCACAACTTCAATGCCATTCGTTCCAGCCATTATCCAAATGCACCATTTTTCTATGAAATGTGCGACCGCTATGGATTTATGGTGATTGACGAGGCAGATATCGAAGCACACGGACCATTTATGCTGTATCGAAAAGAGGATACGGATTACAACCGCTTTAAGCGTTGGAATGAGAAGATAGCAGATGATCCGGTATGGGAAGCTGCGATTGTTGACCGTGTGAAGCTGATGGTGGAGCGTGACAAGAACCGGTTTTGTATCGTGATGTGGTCTATGGGAAATGAAAGCGCTTATGGCTGCAACTTTGAGAAGGCACTGGCATGGACAAAGGGATTTGATCCGGAACGTATCACGCAGTATGAGAGTGCCAGATACCGCAATTACGATGTAACCTATGATTACGGGAATCTTGACTTATACAGCCGTATGTATCCTGCACTTACTGAGATAGAGGAATATTTGGAAAAGGATGGCAGCAAACCATTCCTTCTGGTGGAATACTGCCACAGTATGGGAAATGGTCCCGGAGATTTTGAAGATTATTTCCAGATGATACAGGCAGAGGATAAGATGTGCGGCGGTTTCGTGTGGGAGTGGTGCGATCATGCAATCGCCCATGGTGTAGCCGAAAATGGCAAGACGATCTATGCCTATGGCGGCGATCATGGCGAAGTAATTCATGACAGCAACTTCTGTATGGATGGTCTGGTATATCCGGACAGAAGGATACACACCGGACTTTTGGAGTACAAGAATGTATACCGACCGGCAAGAGTAGTATCGTATGATGCAGCAAGCGGTGAGCTGGTGCTTCACAACTATATGGATTTCGATGATTTGAAGGATTATGTTGAGATTACTTACGAGCTGTCACAGGATGGACTTGTGATCGGAAAGGGGAAGCTTTCTGAAGGATCCGTATTACCGCATTGTGATGGAAGCACGACCTTAAAGCTTTCAATTCCGGAGAATGGAAAGGTATATCTGAAGCTGTTCTATAAGCTGAAGAAGGACATCCCGCTTCTTTCCAAGGCGTATGTCTTAGGTTTTGATGAGATAGATGTAAGCAGTAAGGGTGCAAAGAATCAGCAGGCAGTAGGCTGGCTTACAAAGGAAGTGCCTGATACGGGTATTCAGGTACAGGAAAATGATACAGAGATCATCATAAAGGGACGGGATTTCTCCTATACGGTCAACAAGCGGACGGCACTTTTTGACAGCCTGACATTTGCAGGCAGAGAATATATGAATCATCCGATGGAACTGAACATCTGGAGAGCACCGACGGATAACGATATGTATATCAAGGCAGAGTGGAAGAAAGCCCACTACAACGAAGCCTATACAAGAGCATACAAGTCAGAGGTGATTCAGGGAAAGCACGGAGTAACTGTGACAAGTCAGGCTTCGGTCGTGGCAGCAACCGTGCAGAAAATTATGGATGTGACAATCACTTGGACGATTGACGCAGCCGGAAGAATTGGAGCGGATATCGCAGTGAAAAAGGATGAGGAGTTCCCGGATCTACCAAGATTTGGTGTGCGGATGTTCTTAGATAAGAAGCTTACAGATGCAGGGTTCTTCGGTATGGGACCGCAGGAAAGCTACCGGGACAAGCATAGAGCAGCAAGCCACGGATTGTATCGTCTGAAGGTTTCCGATATGCATGAGGATTATATCCGCCCACAGGAAAACGGAAGTCACTACGACTGCGATTATGTGGAGCTTGGCAACAGCCAGTACGGTATCACTGCCGTTGCAGAGGAAGATACATTTTCATTCAATGCGTCCTTCTATACACAGGAGGAGCTGGAAGAAAAGGCACATAACTATGAACTGATAGAATCGGACAGTACGGTATTCTGTCTTGATTATGCACAGAATGGAATAGGCTCTAACAGCTGCGGACCAGACGTGTTAGAAGCATACAGATTTGATGATAGATTATTCCGGTTCCGGTTTACACTGGTTCCGTATGTGAAAGGATAATGATATAACTCGTTGACACAGTATTTTCCCGAATATCGACGTATAAGTCCGGACATACGGGGATATTCGGGATACAAGAGAACAAAAGTAAAAGCATTTAGAATAATATAGGCATCAGACTGTTTGACACATGAAATTCTAAACATGATTAAGATGAGGAGTGATTCTATGGAAGAAAAAAAGTATTTAAAATGGTATAACAAAGTCGGATACGGATCCGGCGATATAGCAGGAAATGTAGTATATGCATTTTTAACATCCTTTGTGATGATTTATCTGACGGATTCAGTCGGACTTGCAGCAGGTATAGTAGGTACGTTGATCGCAGTTTCCAAACTGTTTGACGGATTTACAGACATTTTCTTTGGCTCGATGATTGACAAGACACACAGCAAGATGGGTAAGGCGAAACCGTGGATGCTTTACGGCTACATTGGATGTGCGATTACACTGGTATGTTGTTTTGCGGTTCCTACAAGCTGGGGAAATACAGCAAAATATGCATGGTTCTTTATTGCATATACATTGTTAAATGGTGTGTTCTATACAGCAAATAATATTGCGTATTCTGCACTTACTTCTTTGATTACGAAGAACAGTAAAGAGCGTGTGCAGATGGGATCTTATCGTTTCATCTTCGCATTTTCTACAAGCCTTTTGATCCAGTCTGTAACCGTAAAATTTGTTGATTACTGCGGTGGAGATGCAGCAGCATGGAGAACGGTAGCAATCATCTATGCAATTATCGGTCTGATTGTAAATACAATCTCAGCGCTCTCCGTAAAAGAGCTTCCGGAGGAGGAGCTTAACGAGGGAGAAGTAAAAGGAGATGAAGAAAAGTATGGACTGGTTCAGGCATTTAAGCTTCTTGTAAAGAACAAGTATTATATGATGATCTGTGGAACATATATTTTACAGCAGCTTTATAGTGCCATGATCGGTGCTGGTATCTACTACATGACATGGGTATTGAAGAACAAGAATCTTTTTGGTCAGTTCGCCTGGGCAGTGAATATCCCGCTTATTATAGCTCTTATCTTTACTCCGACACTCGTTGGCAAGTGGAATGGTATGTACAAGCTGAATCTCAGAGGATATATCATTGCAGTTATTGGTAGAGCGTTGGTTGTTGTAGCAGGATATATGGGAAGTATTCCTCTTATGCTGGCATTTACAGCCCTTGCAGCACTTGGACAGGGCCCATGGCAGGGAGATATGAACGCAGTGATTGCTTCTTGTTCAGAGTATACTTATCTGACACAGGGAAAGAGAATTGACGGAACCATGTATTCTTGTACATCACTGGGTGTAAAGATTGGTGGAGGAATCGGAACTGCAGTATGTGGCTGGTTATTAGAGCTTAGTGGTTATGTTGGAACAAATGCAACACAGCCGCAGTCAGCACTTGATATGATGCAGTTTATGTATTTATGGTTGCCATTGATCCTTGATGTGTTAATTATGATTGTTCTTTCCAGAATGAACGTGGAAGCTGTAAATGAAAAATTGAAAGCTGAAAAGGGAATTAAGTCTGATGAAGTAACAGACGCAACAGAGTATTAAGGTTTATATGTAATGAAAAGCATTGTCTAATTGAACATTCGAGAAAGGCAATGCTTTTTGTGCAAGAAGGTGTATATTTTGAAGGCGAATACAATAATAGAGATTCCTAAGTATGACATTACGTCGGAGAATATTCATTCTATCGTGCAAAAGGAAATCGGAATTGTCTTTACAAAGGTTTTAGAGGATGCAGGCGTTTATAAACGAACACCAGATGGAATTGCTGCATTCAATAGATTTATTGATAATTTATAAAAAGGACCATTTCATTTTTGTGAAATGGTCTGCAAGCTAGGTATTCAGTTTTCACAAAGTAGTCCTTTTAGTATTTTATGCATGATATACATGTTCAAAGTAATCAGCGTAGAATACTAAAAGGTTGTTCATATAATTCTTAAACTTGTTCATAATGCGTACCTCCTTTCCTTATTTACAAGCTGATTATAGAATAAATACAATGTGATTGCCTGCCAAATCGAAAGAAAAAGTAGACAAATCTTGCAAAGGGGGCGTAACCAATGCATTTATCATTTGTTGATACAAAAGAAGAAATATTAGCTTTAAAAAGAAAATCGAAGCATGTTGCTCCGCATTTACATAATGCATTGGAGATCGTATGTGTGACAAATGGAACACTGGAGCTGGGAGTTGGACAAGAGTTATACCACATGGAAAAGGGAGATATTGGTTTTGTATTTCCTGATATTATCCATCATTATCAGGTTTTCTCTTCGGGAGTGAATAAGGCGGTTTACATTATTTCTCCACCATTTGCGATTGGGAAATATGCTGATATTATACAGACGATGGCACCGGATTACCCAATCATAAAGGCAGAAATGGTGGAGCCGGAAGTATACCGGGCAATTAATGCTATCTTGGATACAGACCACATGGATATAGCAGTTATACAGGCATACATGCAGATTTTGATTGCAAGATGCATTGGAAAGCTGAAACTGGTCGAGAAAGGAGATGTGGGAAGTAAAGATCTTGTCTATCAGGCAGTATCGTACGTGTCTGGTAATTTTAGAAAGAATTTCTCGTTAGATGATATGGCAAGAGATTTGGGAGTGAGCAAGTATGTTTTATCACGAACATTCTCCAAAACATTCCATCGTAATTTCAATCAATATCTGAATGATGCAAGACTAAATTATGCTTGCCATCGCTTGGAAAATACCAGTGATGCCATTACAAATATATGCTATGATAGCGGATTTGAAAGTCAGAGAACATTCAATCGGGTATTTAAGGAACGATACAAAGTTACACCGAGCGAATACAGAAATACAAGCCGTATAGATATAATATCGTGACTATCAAACATAGAGGCAGAGAATGGAAAAGTTGTGGCTGTGATTGGATATAGGCAGTAAATGTGGCAATTCTACCTTTGAGGGGTGTACTCTTTTGCTGTGATAAGATAAGATTGTCATGATGAAAGGAGGAATGACCTATGGATACTGCTAAGATTGGAAGATATATCGCAGAAAAAAGAAAAAGAGCTAGGCTGACACAGAGACAGCTTGCAGATAAGCTCGGGAAGAGTGATAAGTCTGTTTCAAAATGGGAACGTGGAATTTGCCTTCCAGACGTTTCAGTATATATGGAACTGTGTGAAATATTGGAAATCAGCGTCAATGAATTTTTAGCCGGTGAAGATATTAGCGAAGATAGTGTAAGAGAAAAGTCTGATGAAACGCTATTGCAGGTGTCAAAGGAAGGAAAGAATAAACAGAAATTTCTGCGACGAATCATTGTAGCACTTTGTATTATTCTGACAGGACTTATCACTGTAATCGCTGTTATAGCGTGTAAGAAGATGAGACAACCCCGAAATTTCATAGAAGAAGTATCGCCGGATAGTGCGGAAATGAAAACTGCGGAACTGATGTCTGGAGCAGATGGGGTAATGATGTTTCGGTATAAGACAAAGGATAACTATAAATGCCTTTTTGTTTACTTGTCTGAATATCAATCCGGAAAAAGAGTATCGCATGAGAAAATTGCAGAAATATCTTTTAATGGTACAGAATCTACCGAAACTGGAATGATAGTGGTTGTTCCTAATTTTGAAAAATTTTCTGCAAGTCTAATTGTGGCAGATAACTATACGAAATACACAACAGAAAATCCAATTTTAAATGATGTTGAAGATCGGGAATATTATGGAAGATCGGCGACAAGCATAAACCATACATGTCCGATAGATTTTGGAACAGAGCAGGGGTTAGCGGCTTTGGTTTATGGTAAAAATGGATTAAGTATGTTACCGATACAGGATATTTCCGGAGATAATCTAAATACAGAGAATGATTATATGTATTATTACTCCGTAGAGTTTACGAAATGAGAATATGGATGATCTTCCTATAAAATCTTTACTGATAAGCATGAGGACTAAATATCCTCATGCTTTTTCCCTAGATAGGTGTCAATTTCCTTCTGGTAGTGTTGCAACTCCTTCAGGTCACGCTCATTTTGCCGCTGTTGTTCCTCAAGGTTATAGGGGAGAATGAAGCTATCGGACTTTTACGGAAAACCAAGTAAATAAGCCTGCTACAAAACTTCGTATGACCCTCCTGCAAAATTTTGTACCACCCTCCCACAAAACGATGTACCACCTCATACAAAGTTTTGTAAGACAAATACAGAGAATACTACAGAGAATACGGAGCAGATTGGAGAAGATAGATTTTCATACGATGGAGTATGTGCTGGAATGTCTGCGGAATAATGCTACAAAGGTTCGCAACATACGAAGCTATATGCTCACGACACTGTATAATGCTCCGGTAACATGTAGTAATTACTATAAAGCAGAAGTAAACCATGACTTCTATGGTAAGTAACGATTCATAGCTGCTGGAAACAGCAGTTGACTATATATTTTTCACCTTCCCTTCCTTTTGAGGGGCAGGAGGGCACACCTGCCTCTCGTTTTAAGGGGATTGCTGCAAGTATGATTCTTTGATATAATCAATGCTACAGTTTTACAAATCGGAATTTGGAGGGGAATAACATGAATAGATTTGGTGTAAAGCTAATTCTTTCAATCGTTTCTTTTTTGGCAGTCAATATCTGGCTTATAGGTAAGGGTGTAGCAAAGGGCGCTGCTGACTTTTTCATATCTGCAACGGTTGAGGAAACAATACTATTTATCATTTTATCTTTTGCTTTTTCATCTGATTTATCATAATTTAAAAATTCAGCAGAAAAATCTAGTGTTACGCAATCATCTTCCATATAACTTTTGTTTAACTTGGTATTCTCAGGAATTATCTTTTCTTCTTTTTCACTTTTTGGTCCTTCTATTAATAAATTAACTAATTTGTCACATGGATCATTTATAATCTCTTTTATATCTACTAATCTTGCTTCTGGCACCAACTCTTTAGTTTCTTTTGATGGAAAATATAAACTAACTATTGTTTGTCTCAATTGCTCCTCTGATATTTCCTCTTGAGGTATGTATTCTTCTGATTTTGTATTTTCACCTTGTTTTTCCTTAACATATTTTATTGCAAAATATCCTCCTATTAATATAATAATTAATAAAATACTAAATATTATAATTATCTTTTTGCTTTTCATTTTTATCCTCCTTAATATTGATTATTTACTATCCATTTTATTATTTGTTTGTCCTTTTTAGAACCATTATTTTCCATTTGACAAAAACCCGTTTTCCGTATACAATTAAGGTGTTTAAAGTATAAAGTTTATATACAGAAAAGGAGATTTTGTCATGAATGAAACATTACATGTTGGATTAGATGTCGGTTCAACAACAGTAAAAATTATAGTAATGGATAAAAATAAAAATACATTATACAAAAATTATCAAAGACATTTTTCAGATACTAAAAATACTGTTTGTAAAGTATTAGAAGATTTACTAATAAAATATCCTCTAAATTCATTTACATTAGCATTAACAGGTTCTGGAGCAATGTCTGCAGCAAAATTTTTAGGAGTTGATTTTATACAAGAAGTGGTTTCTTGTAAACGAGCTGTTGAAAAATATATTCCTAAAACTGATGTTGTTATTGAACTTGGAGGAGAAGACGCCAAAATAATATATTTTGATCAATCTATAGAACAACGTATGAATGGTACTTGTGCTGGTGGTACAGGAGCATTTTTAGATCAAATGGCTTCTTTATTAAATACTGATACAGCCGGACTTAATGAGCTCGCAAAAAATTATAAAACAATCTACCCAATCGCATCTCGTTGTGGAGTTTTTGCAAAAACAGATATTCAACCATTAATTAATGAAGGAGCAGCAAAAGAAGATATTGCAGCTTCTATTTTCCAAGCAGTTGTTAATCAAACAATCAGTGGACTTGCTTGTGGAAGACCAATTAGAGGTCATGTTGCATTTTTAGGAGGTCCTTTAAATTATTTATCAGAATTACGTACAAGATTTATAGAAACCTTGCATTTAACAGATGATGAAATAATTGTACCAGAAGAAGCACACCTTTTAGTAGCTAAAGGTGCTGCACTAGATTCTATTGGAACAGAAGCAATTACACCAGACCAATTAGCTAATAAAATAGAAATATTAAAAAATTCACATGATAATACTTCTAAACCTTTAGAGCCTTTATTTAAAAATGAAGAAGATTACAAAGAATTTAAAGAAAGACATGATAGAGATACAGTAACAAAAAAAGACCTTTCAACTTATGAAGGAAATTGCTATTTAGGAATTGATGCTGGTTCTACTACCACAAAACTTGTCTTAATTGATGATGAGGGAAATCTACTTTACTCTTTATATGGTAGCAACCAAGGGAACCCTTTAAAAAGCGTTATGAACATGTTAAAAGAACTATATACAAAATTACCAGAAAAAGCAATTCTTAGATATAGTGGGGTTACTGGATATGGAGAAAAATTAATTCAAACTGCTCTTAATGTTGATTTAAACGAAATTGAAACTATTGCACATTATACAGCAGCTAAAAAATTCGAACCAGATGTTACAAGTATTGTCGACATCGGAGGTCAAGACATGAAATACATCAAAATGAAAAATGGTTCTATTGATAATATCATGTTAAATGAAGCTTGTTCTTCAGGATGTGGTTCTTTTATTGAAACATTTGCCAAAAGTTTACATATAGAAATTTCTGATTTCGTAAAAGAAGCAATAAAATCAAAAACTCCTGTTGATTTAGGTTCAAGATGTACAGTATTTATGAATTCTAAAATTAAACAAGCCCAAAAAGAAGGATACTCTGTTGGTGATATTTCAAGTGGTCTTTCATATTCTGTTATAAAAAATGCAATTCAAAAAGTAATGAAAGTAAGAGATGTAGAAACCCTTGGCAATCACATAGTTGTACAAGGTGGAACATTTTATAATGATGCAGTTTTGAGAGCTTTTGAATTAATTGTTGGAAAAAATGTAGTAAGACCTGATATATCTGGATTAATGGGTGCTTATGGAATGGCATTACTTTCTAAAGAACAATATGAAGCAAATCTAGATATGGAACATACATCAACAATATTAAAAACTGATGAATTAGATAAATTAGAAATTAAAGTAACTCATGCTCGTTGTAACAATTGCGAAAATCATTGTAAATTAACTATAAATAAATTCAATAACGGTCAAATCCATGTATCTGGTAACCGTTGTGAAAAAGGCTCTGGTGTTGTTACAAAAGCTAAAAAATTGCCAAACTTAGTACAATATAAATTTGAAAGACTATTTAACTATCAACCTCTTGAAGAGCAATTTGCACCAAGAGGAACAATTGGAATCCCTAGGGTTTTAAATATGTACGAAGATTACCCATTCTGGTTTACATTTTTAACAAGTTTAGGTTTTAGAGTAATTTTATCTGAAAAAACAACTCGTAAAACTTATGAAAAGGGAATGGAATCTATGCCATCTGAATCAGTATGTTATCCAGCAAAACTTTCACATGGTCATATTGAAAGCTTAATAGAACAAGGAATTAAAACAATATTTTATCCTTGTATACCATATTCTAGAAAAGAATATGAAAAAGCAGACAATCACTATAATTGTCCTATTGTAATTTCATATTCAGAAGTATTAAAAAATAATGTAGAAGAACTAAAAAATCCGGAAATAAAATTCATAAATTCTTTCTTACCTTTTGAAAAAAAGAATTTAGTTAAAAAGATTTTAGAATTAGACGAATTTAAAGAATATAAATTTACAAAAGCAGAATTAAATGAGGCCGTAGATAAAGCAGAAGCAGAATATCAAAAATGTAAAAAAGACATTAGAGATAAAGGCGCTGAAACAGTAAGATATATAGAAGAAAACAACTTAAAAGGAATAGTTTTAGCTGGTCGTCCTTACCATATAGACCCAGAAATCAATCATGGTATTGATACATTAATAACATCTTTAGGTTTATGTGTTTTAACAGAAGATAGTGTTTCTGACAAAACAGAAGCAAAAAGACCTTTACGAGTTGTAGACCAATGGGTATATCATGCTAGGCTTTATGCAGCTGCAGACTTTGTTGGAAAACATGATTGCTTAGAATTAGTACAATTAAATTCATTTGGTTGTGGTGTTGACGCTGTAACAACTGACCAAGTAGAAGAAATATTATCAAGTTTTGACAAAATGTATACATTAATAAAAATAGACGAAGTAAACAATTTAGGGGCTGTTCGTATACGTATTCGTTCACTTCTTGCCAGCATGAAAAAAAGAGAACAAGAAAAGAAACAAGTAAAATCAGATGGCGATTATGGTGTTAAAAAGAAAATCTTTACTAAAGAAATGAGAAAAGATTACACTATACTAATACCTCAAATGGCACCTATCCATTTTGAATTACTAGAAGCTGCTGTTCGTGCCTCTGGATATCATGTTGAATTACTAAGAAAATGCACACAAAAAACAGTAGAAACTGGTTTGAAATATGTTAATAATGATGCATGTTACCCATCTATTTTAGTTACAGGACAAATGATAGAAGCATTACAATCAGGTAAATATGATTTAAACAAAACTGCCTTAATTATGTCTCAAACTGGTGGAGGTTGTAGAGCAACTAATTACATTGGATTCATTCGTAAAGCACTTAAAGATGCTGGATTTGAAAATGTTCCAGTAATATCTTTTAACATAGTAGGAATGGAAAAAATGCCTGGATTTAAACTAACTATACCTCTAGTAGAAAGACTATTAAAAATGGTTGTATATGGCGATTTACTACAAAAAATGTTAACTAAAAATAGAGCATATGAAGTAAACAAAGGTGAGACACAAAAATTATTCGATACATGGTTAGAAAAATGTAAAAAACTATTAGAAAAATCAAATAGTAAAGAATTTAAACAAAGTATATATGACATTGTAAACGATTTTGAAAAAATAGAATTAGATACATCCGTTAAAAAGCCAAAAGTAGGAATTGTAGGAGAAGTACTTATTAAATATCATCCTTTTGGAAACAATTATGTTGCAGACATCTTAGAAAAAGAAGGCGCAGAGGTTATTTTACCTGACTTCATGGGATTTGCTAAATTCATGTGCACACATAAAATAACATTTAATACCTTATTAAACACAAATAAAACATCTTCAAAAATAATGAAAACTGCAATTAAATTAATTGACCTTCTTGAAAAAGACGTAAAAATAGCTTTAGCAAATTCTAAAAAAGGTTACTTACAACCATGTGACATTTGGCACTTAGAAGACAAAGTTAAAAATGTCTTATCAATTGGTAACCAAACTGGTGAAGGATGGTTCTTAACAGCTGAAATGATTGAATATATTGAAAATGATATTCCAAATATAATTTGTGTTCAACCATTTGCTTGTCTACCAAACCATGTGGTTGGAAAAGGAGTTATCAAAACAATAAGAAGCTTATATCCTGAAGCAAACATCTCTCCTGTTGACTATGATCCTGGTGCAAGTGAAGCCAACCAAACAAACAGAATAAAACTTCTTATGACTGTTGCAAAAGATAATTTAAAAGCCAAAGAAAATGCAAAAAAGTTAATTGAAAAAGAAAATTCTACAGATGCAAAAAAAGAAGAAATTAAAATTAATAATTAATACTACATAAAAAAGACAGAGAATATACTTCATATATTAACCTCTGTCTTTTTTTTTGCTTATTTTATATATATCTTTTATCTTTTCTTTTGCTTGCCTATACCCTAACTCATAAAGTTCATCAATCTTCTTCATATCCAATAGACCTACTTTTTTGCTTGTTATTTTTAATGTAAAATCAGAACCATCTAATTCATAATTTGATAATTCTCTACACAACAACCCTATAGACCTTCCTGCTACTTCTACCAAATTTTTATTACATACCTCATTTTCCTCATCTTCAAAAACTATATTAACAACTTTATCTGCTCCTAAAAACTTTAATTCCTTCCATGGTACATTTTCTCTAATTCCACCATCAACTAATTTTATATTCTTATATGGGCATGGTGAAAAAACTACTGGATAACTACAACTTGCTCTTACTGCCTTTCCTATTTCTATGTCACTTGTAAATATAGTATTATCTGACATATTATTTCTAAATTTTTGAGAAGTAAAACATATAACATCTCCATTACATAAATCAACACTTGGTATTGCTAATGGCATTTTTATATCACTTATTTGATAAATTCCTTTTTCATTGCATACTTTATTTATTAATCTTTCAATTTGTTTTCCTGAATTCAATCCTTTTATAATAATTTTTCCTGTAAATATTAATCCAAAAATTAATTCAAATATATTTTTTATATCTACATATTTAATTTTTTTACAATATTTTTTAAAAATTTTATACATTTCATCTGCCGAAAATCCACATGCATATAAACATGCTACAATACTTCCAGAAGATGTTCCTCCTACACAGTCAAATTTTATATTTGCTTCTTCTAATGCTTTTATTGCACCTATATGTGCTGCACCTTTTACTCCTCCTCCTGCTAAACATAACCCCTTTTTCATAAAAACCACCTAAAATATTTTATGAAAAATATCTTAGGTGGTTACTATAATTATATTTTTTCGTTTTTACATATTAAATATTTCTATTAACTGTCTTTATAATTTTTTTATTAATAAGCTTTTATTAAATTATAAATTTATGTTATAATAAATTTGATTAGTTTATATTTAGAGGTAATATATATGGAAAAAAATTATTATGAAATATTAGAAGTAGATAAACATGCATCTTCAGATATAATAAAAAAAGCTTATATTACATTAGCAAAAAAATATCATCCTGACTTACAACCAGATGATCAAAAAGAAGATGCAAAAAAAAAGTTGCAAAAAATTAATGAAGCTTATGAAACATTGTCTAATGAAGAATTAAGAAAAGAATATGATATTTCTCTTTCAAATACACTTATTCCTATTGAACAATATAATGCTATATTTTTAGAAAACCAAAAATTAAAAAATATAATAAATGAATTTCATAAACAATATTTAAGAGATAATTATGAAATAATTGAGCCTGATAATAGTTCTACATCTAAAGATAATTCTACTAATGAAAAAAACTACAATAATGAATATAATGAATATTCTAATCAAGATAATTTTTCGACCAATAATAATAGTTTAGAATATAAAATTAAAAATATAATTGCTATTATTCTTACATTTTTGATCTTATTTTTATTATGGCAAATTCCTTTTATTCAAAATATAATAAAAAAAATATTTTTAATTTAGTATTAATAAAATGGGACTTTTTACAGCCCCATTTTTATTAATTTATTTTTTTCATTAATTTATTTTCTCTTATTTTTATTAATATCAATTCTATAATTAAAATAAATAAAAATACTATGCTGGTTATTATAATTGCTAAATTTAAATTTATACCTTCTAATACTTTATTTAAATAAACAAGTATTAAAATAACAATAACTGTAAATGCATATTGAAAATATCTATTATTATTTTGCTTTAATATTTCATATTCTGAATCCCATTCTAATTTAGGATTTAATAAATCTACAATTATCATTGAATAACTATTTAATGCATTTAATATCATACTACTAATAAAAACTAATAACACATTTACTATTCCAATAGAAGGAAATGCATAATATAATATTCCTATAATTATAATAACTGAAATACTATTAATAAATATTTGTGGTAATCCCTTATATAAAATCTGTCTAAAATAGGAAATTGGTATATATTTCATAAAACTCGCATTTTTTCCATCCCTAGATATACTTGTTAAAGATGCTGGAGATATCATAAACAATACTTGAATTCCACTTAAAATTATATATACTATAGATAAATCAAACTCTAAATTTCCTATTAATTGTTTTATATCTGGGTTATTTAATACTTCATTTAATTTAGGTAATAATATAATACTTATTATTATAACAGTTATTAATGAAATTATCATTGGATATACACATTGCATAAAAACCATAGAATTTCTAAATAAGTTTTTAAATTCCTTTTTTATATATGCTTTGAAAATTATATTTTTTTTACATTTTTTATATAAATTTATTCCTTTATTGCTAGTTTTTATTA
>OLSQ01001327.1_pt1 | contig 20916 bp, 17 predicted proteins | sample 1672561 | NCBI WGS metagenome assembly OLSQ01 (sample SAMEA3136699, study PRJEB25190) | human gut metagenome | biome: human gut; feature: human-associated habitat; material: faeces | place: Austria | collected 2013 | reverse complement strand
CGACACTTGATACGGGTAACACAGCGTGGATGATCATGGCAACCATCTTGGTGCTTTTGATGTCAATCCCGGGTATAGCACTTTTTTATGGTGGTTTGGTGCGCCAGAAGAATATTCTCAGCATCCTGATGCAGACGGTATTCATCGTGGCAGTAGTCAGTCTGATATGGGTAGCCTTCGGATATTCCTGGGCATTCTCTACAGAATATGCCGATTCGGGCAGTCCTCTGGCTTGCGTCATCGGTGGTTTCGATAAATGTTTCCTTCACGGCATCGGCTTGGATGCCATCATGCCTACAGGCATTCCGGAACTCACCTTTGCAATGTTCCAGTGCATGTTCGCCCTGATTACTCCAGCCTTGATTCTCGGTGCCTTTGCCGAGCGCGTTAAGTTCAGCGGATATGTACTTTTCACCATCCTCTGGGTTATCATCGCTTATCTTCCAATGGCCCACTGGGTATGGGGTGGCGGTTTCCTGCAGGAGATGGGAGCCATCGACTTTGCGGGTGGTACCGTGGTTCATATCAATGCCGGTGTAGCCGCTCTGGTCATGGCACTCTGTGTAGGCAAGCGAGATGATTACCGTGCGGGTCATCCTATCACACCTCACAACATCACCTTCGTGTTCATGGGAATGTCGTTCCTCTGGTTGGGATGGTTCGGCTTCAATGCCGGTAGCGGATTGGCAGCTGATGGTCTGGCAGCCAACGCCTTCCTCGTAACCCATATCGCAACAGCAGCGGCAGCCACCACCTGGATGCTCATCGACTGGATTGTGAACAAGAAGCCAACTACGGTAGGTGCTTGTACCGGTGCTGTTGCCGGACTGGTAGCCATCACTCCTGCAGCCGGCAGTACCGATATTTTCGGAGCTTTCTGCATCGGTATCATTTCCACCATCGTCTGCTTCTTCATGGTAGCTGTAGTAAAGGAGAAGTTCAAGTATGATGATGCCCTTGATGCCTTTGGTGTTCATGGTATGGGTGGTATTCTGGGATCTATCCTCACCGGTGTCTTCGCCACTCAGTATGTAACAGGAGCCGAAGGTGTACAGGGTGTTCTCTATGGCGACTGGCATCAGCTTTGGATTCAGGTTGTAGCCACCGTGGTAAGCATTATCTACAGCGTTGTAGTTACCTATATTATCTTCAAGGTAGTAGATAAGAGTGTAGGTGTACGTGTTGACAAGCGAGTAGAAGAGGAAGGTCTCGACATCTACGAGCATGGTGAAAGTGCTTATAGCAACTAATTGCGAAATTCGATTATCAGCATAAAATTTAGGTCAATGGTGTTTCATTTTGAGGAATGAAACACCATTTTTTTACGATAAATCCTCAACTTGCACAATGAAATTGCCACAACTTGCACAATGAAAATGCCACAACTTGCACAATGAAACTTTTAAGTTGTTGATATTCAATAACGTTATCCCCACCATTTTCCCTAAGAATTCCTATATATAATAATGAGTAATCCCCTTTTCTCCTTAAATCTTCTTGTTCTTTCCCTTTTGGGATAATTTTGGGAAAGTTATCAATTTAGCGCTGGTCTGTGAACGCAGAAGGTTGATGCTATTTTGTCGGTGTAAATGTCGGTGTAAATGTCGGTGTAAAATGTCGGTGCAAATATTGTTTTGGCGGTAATAGTGGCGGTAATGCCGATGTAAATGTCGGTAACCATGTCGGAGACTTCAAGGGTGGTAAAAAGAGATTTGGCGGTGATGCAAAAAGTGGGTATTCTAAGGCATGAAGGTAAGGGTAATGTCGGTGTTTGTTGTTTACTTGCTAAACTGGCATTTCGATAGGATAAAATGAAATATTAGTATAATAATTCTTAAAGAAATAACAACGTATAAGTTTTTTTATTAACTTTGTGTGCATAAAATAAATATTTATGAAGTTTAAAATAACTTTGAAAATAGATAGGAAACATGGTGACTTGCTGCCCTTTAATTATCAGTATGAGCAGTCGGCAGTCATTTATCGCATATTGGCGCAAGCTGATACGCAATATTCGGCATGGCTTCATGAAAATGGCTATCTATTACATGAAAGAAAGAGGTTTAAGCTATTTTGTTATTCACCCTTCATCTTTGAGAAAGTAAGACCTTTGCCTGAAGCAGGGTGTTTGAAAATCATTGGTGAAAGAGCAGTATGGTACATTAGCTTTATACCGGAGAAAAGTACTCTTGAATTCATTCAAGGTATATTTGCTCATCAAAGCTTTAGCATTGGCAATAAGAAATATCAAGTTGCTTTTGATGTTGTTGGAGTAGAGGCTATACCAATGCCACAATTATCAGAAGAAATGACTTTCGTAGCTCTGTCTCCTATTTGTGTAAAGCTTCATGAAGATAACAAGACTCAATATCTATCTCCTGATAATCCTATGTTTGTTGAAGGCGTATTAAAGGGATTGATGGCGAGATATGAGAGCATTCATGGTCAGCCATTTGATATGAATGACAAGGAGTTTTCATTTGAATTGATTGATAAAAAGGTCAAGTCAAAGTTGATAACGATAAAAGCCAATACTCTTTACGAATCAAGAGTACGTGGTTATCTCTGCTCTTTCCGCATGAAAGCACCTTTAGAGTTGATGAAGATTGCTTATGAAGGAGGTGTTGGAGAACAATGTTCGCAGGGCTTTGGATTTATAAAACAGAAAGGATTTCGACATGAATGAAACAAAAATAGATTTATCTATATTACGAAAAATGCCAGAACTAGACAAAAGAGTAGTTTTGGCAGTAAGACCATTAGCTCCTTTGTCTATGGTAGACGAATTGCCTGGATCTTTCTATAAAACATTGAAACACCCAAGCAAGAAGATGATATGTGGACTATTTGAGAATATGTTAGGTTGGCATTTTGATAAAAAAATGCGGCTTGAAATATTCAAAGATATGGTTAAAGTACGCAAGAAACTTAATGTCAAATTGGAAAAGGAAGAGTTTGTACGGGGATCAACATATTTGCCCTTACTGATGGATTACTTTGATATTTCAGGAAAAATATCCTTGAAAGAATTCAAAAGTATGTTCAATTATAGTGACTTGTGGAACAGAGGGTACAGACGCTCTGATTCAAACAAACATCTAAATGGTTGTAGAAATATAGATGTTTCATTAGTAGCAGAAAGATATAATTTGTTTAGTAAATGGAATGACTTGCCAAGGAAGGAATCAGAGCCAAAGAAAGACGAATGGTTTAAAAATAATATAGGTAAAATTCCATGCTTTTATACATCACCGACGCCTCGTGAGTATATCTATTTGGATGCAATAATGGAAATACCAATAACAATGGATAGAATGTTAGCAGAACAGCTTTTACCTATAATAAAAATATCCAATAATTGTTATTTGGGTAATAGTGAAGGGTGGGTTAACGTTGAATTTAAAAAAGAGGAAATATGACAACTCATGTTTATTTAAAGTATGCTATAGCCCTCTTGATGGAAGAATATGGCTTGCAAACAGAGCAAGATATCACATTCAAGGAAATAAAAGAGGAATTGATAAAAGGACTTAATGCTTTTAGCGTTAAGCCCATAGGTGACTATTGTGGACAAACAAAAGTGTCATTTGGATTTACAAAGGAAAAGAATGATGCAAAAAAATACATATATCTATCACCGAACGCAATTACATCAGAAATGAAAGCCTCTAATCTGTATAATGTCGTTTGTAAAACTTGTTCTGAAGAAAATATGGATTTGCTTAAAGCATATAAAATATCACAATCAGAAGTGCCAACGTCAGGAGAATTCAACTCTTTTTCCGATAGTGGCAATATAGGTCGTGGAAAGCCCTCTGCAACAGTGTTAGATCAGTGTTTTGCTTTAATAACATCTACAACGGCTTTAAAACCTAGTCTGCGATATAAGTCTGGTGTAGGTAAAGTATCAACAGATAACACGTGCCTTATCCCTGATTTAGACATCTCTGATTTGCAAAATTTTATCAAACTCTTCAAACGTATCCGAATCCAAAAGTTAGATTCTTCATTGATGGTAGGTAAAGTAGAATGTGACGAAAAGACTTTAAAATACATACCCCAAAGACCGAATATATTCAGAGGAAACTTTCCTAATGCTCCTCATAGTAGTGCTTTAGGAAGCATTGCGCTTCTTGGAGCTATTGGAGAGATGACTAAAGAAAAAGAGGTTTCTGAACTTGCTAAGAAGGTTCTTGAAAGTCTTAAGGATTGTAACTTCTACGCCATAAAATATGGCGATGCCAGCGTGTTCTCATTTAATCATTCCATAATAAGATTGGCTGAAAGAGGCAAACTTAGAAAAATTGTTGATAGCCTATATTATGTAGTGTTATACAAAGAAGGTAGGAAATCAACAAATAATGCATTTGAATACCAAAAGTTCGATTTGTTTGCAAGTCGTTTCTTACAGATATTCAATCGTCCTACGTTTAAGGATTTTCTTGCCTTCAGGGCAGAGTATCCATACGATATAGAATTATTATTAAATACATATTTTTGTGATATGGAAAAGATAGATAAAGAAATTGTAAGCTCAGCAAAGGAGCTTGGCAAATGGCTTAATTATGTAGCTTATCGCTCAACACAAAAAAAGGTAGGCACTTCTGTACAAAAGGAAGAAGACGTGTCAGCAAATGGGGGAAATTTAAAAAAGAAAATAGCTGAGGCTGAGGCTAAGGCTAAGGTTTTGGTAGAACTGGAAAGTTCTATATTCTCAGCAAAGTCTGGCGATGCTCTTATTGCTCATACAATAACAAGAGCAGGTCGTCTTTCTGGTTTGGATGCCCCGGCAGAAGCCTCTCTGTTCATGGAAAAGGCGGCAAGTGGCGAACTTCCATTAGAGCAGGCAAAGAATTTGCTTATTGCGTTTTCAAGATTAAAGTCTAAAATTGAGGAAACTGACAAAGTAACTTCAAGTGATAATCAATCTATTGAGAATGAAGAAGTGACAGAAGATTATAGTAACATATAAAAATATGGAAATCAAAGGAATTTTAGTATCGCTATTGGCTCCTTTCGAGGATCATATAGCTAATGGAGGCGAAAAATTATTGGGAAACGCCTCATCCATTAAGCGTCGTCCTGATGGACGTGTTTATATCTCTGGACAGATGCAGCGCCATGTATTGTTTTCAGCTATAGATCGTCTGAATAATGCAGACGAGGCAAAAGAAGACACATTTGTTTCGAATGGTGACGGCATAACGGATAAGATTGAATCAGATTTAAGAGCTGACATGGGAGGATTTATGCATCCTTCCAAAGGTGATTATTCTGGCAGACGAACAGCCCCGTTGTCAGTAACTCCAGCAGTAGCGATGAATGAAAGTGAGGTAGGTCGTGACCTTCTTATGCGATTGAGAGTCAATACCGAAGGCGAAAACGCTAATGAGCAAGCAATTGCAACACGTGAATTCAGCCAGGGAGATATTATGCGTATGAATTTCTTTCTTGATATAACCTCACTTAGTATATCAAAGGCATATAGTTATGAAAAATCGTTTAATGTTGGTACTGTGTATTATAAGCATGCAACAGAAGCAGAAAGAAAGCGCAGAGCTTTGCTTTATCTTAATGCAACCCGCTTGATGAACGATTATGCCAATCAGGCACGTAATGCAGTATGTGGCGAGCCTCAACAAGTGATAATCGTATTTGATAATATACTTAGCAGAAAAGCCTCTCGCTATTTTGAAGCAGAAGAAACAGAACGTGCGAACATTCTGAACGAATTGGATGAAAGAGGGGCTAAATACTTTATTGGTGATGACCATACAGAAAATAGTGTATTGAAAGCTTATAATGAGGCTCTCGAGTTTTTGAAGTCAAATGAACTATACACATGCGATTCTGACGACAGTAAGGTGAGAAGTTTTGAAGATGTATATGTAAACACAAAAGAAACAAAGACGACCAAGACAAAGAAGCAAGAAAAGAAGATAGACGATACTCCTTCTTTGTTTGAGTAACAATGTATAACCATAAATTAGTATAAAAATGGAAGTAGACAAACGCAACAATATATTGGCTAAACCTTCAGGCATAACATTAGGACAGCATCGTTCTGATGTTGTGTCTGAAGTATCCGATATATGCCAGATTTTTATAAGCACTTGCGAGAAATACAAAAAGTTGACCGGTAAAGATCTGGCAATGCGTTTGTCTGTCTCTGCGAAATGGCATGATAATGGTAAAGCATGCAAAAAATGGCAAGAAGCATGTAGGAAGGATTTCCATAATTATCAATTGTGGAAACAAAAACATCCTGATAATTTTTTTAAAGAATACAGTTCTGAAAAACGTAACGAAGCCGGATGCCATCTTAGAAATGTCGGTCTACGACATGAATTCTATTCATTAGATAAAGCTGTTACCACCAATATGCCTATTCCTATATTGGCGGCTATAGCAGCGCATCATGGAAAATTAGGACTTGGCTTTGAGGACAAATGGATGAGCAATCCTTCTTTTAAGCAATTCTGGAATGTATTTCGCAAGACATCCAATGATATATCAGAAAAAGAGAATTTGACTTTAGTATGTGACAAGTTATTAGAATTTGACACTATTAGAGGGTTACTTCAGTTTGCCGACCATAGAGCAAGTGCAAAAGAAGATAACGAATTTGTTCCCAAACTATCGTTCTTTGATTATCACTTTCCCTTTGCTGACAAACGGGGGATACAAAAACTTGTAGAGGACAATTGGGATAATGAGATTCTGCTTGTACGCGCTCCAACAGGAGCAGGAAAAACAGATGCCTCTTTATTATGGGCCTCTCGCCAGATAGCCGCTCACAAAGCCGATCGTCTTGTAATAGCTATGCCAACTCGATTTACGGCAAATGCTCTCTCTGTAAACGTAGCATCCACCTTGTCTGATACAGGCTTGTATCATTCCAGTGCTTGGTACTCAAAGTATTCGAAAGTGCAAAATGGAGAAATGGATATGACGGAAGCATTGGCTCAACAAAAAATGGCAAAACTTCTTGCAACACCAATTACAGTATGTACCATTGATCACTTGTTGATGTCTTTAACCTTTACTCAAGAAAACCATCATCTGATTTGTAGCAATCTCGCCAACTCTTGTGTAGTTATTGATGAAGCAGATTTCTATGATGATTTTACCCTTGCCAATGTCCTCTTCCTATTAAAAGTGCTTCATAATTGGAAAGTTCCAGTTATGATAATGAGTGCGTCTTTGCCAGAATCAGCTTTACAATTATATAGAAAAGCAGGATTCAACATTGAAAGAATATTGGAAGACAAAGATAGCGATAGATACAAAAAATGTTTCAATATAAGAAAACAGATAGAATATGACAATATACAGGATATAAACTATTTGTTGGAATATTGTATAGAAAAAGGTAATGCTATTATTTACCTTAACACAGTAGATAAAGCCATAAAAGTATACAAGGAAGTAAAAGACCTTGTATTGAAAAGCGGCAAAGACATCCCTGTTATCCTGTATCACAGTAGGTTTACAGAAAAAGACAAACAACATAAGGAAAACATGTTGCTTGATAATTTAGGGAGAAAGGCATGGGGCAATGGTACTGCTAAAGGAATAGCTATTCTTACACAAATAGGAGAAATCAGTATCAATATTAGTTCCGAACTAATGATTAGTGAGGTATGTCCTATAGACAGACTTATGCAGAGAGCAGGAAGATTATGTCGATTTGATCATTCTGTTGGTGAAATGTATGTATTGATACCATACAAGGACAACTCTCTCTATCCTGCACCGTACGGCTCATATTCTCAAAGTGAGAAGTCATGGATTCCATGTAAGGCATTGTTGTCTACTATGGACATACTTAAATGTGGTATATATTCTGCACAAGATTTAGTCAATATTCTAAATAAAGTGTATGCAGAAGAAACAATTTTCAGTGTAAAAGCCCAAACTAACGTAAAATCATTGGAACAAATGTTTATTAATAATTGGCTAATAAACCCAGTTGAGAAATGGAATGATGATGATACTCATTCCAACAGTTGGAGAAGCCGTGATATAGGCCCACAAGGAACTGCTTTTATTATTAAGCCTAAGTGTACGCATTTTTACAATTATTCCGAATATATGGAGTTTGTACTGTCCTATTCCATAAGCTTACCTGTATATTTATTGGATAAAGGCAGGAAAGAACATAGGATTGATTCAAATTGCAGAATTACTATAGGGTCTAACGAACCAATCTTTATTAATGTTATACGTGATGGTTTTTATACATTTGATATAGGTATTGATCTAACAGATAATGAGGAGGACAATTTCTTATGATAGTAACAGGCACTCATTTCAACTATTACCAGCTTTGCCATCGCAAACTATGGTTGTTTGCCAATGGCATCAACATGGAACAAGAGGCAGACTTGGTCTATGAAGGAAAGCTGGTGCATGAATCAAGTTATCCGCAACGTACATCAAAGTATGAGGAAGTGGAGATTGATGGTATCAAAGTAGATTACTATGATGCCAGGAATAAGGTCATCCGTGAGATAAAGAAATCTAATAAGGTGGATAAAGCTCATGAATGGCAACTGAAATATTACATGTATGTTTTCGAGCAACATGGAATAGATGGCGTGAAGGGCATCTTGGAATATCCTCTTTTGAGAAAGACAAAAGAAGTAATCTTGACAGATGTTGATAGAGATGACATTCAGGTTATATCTAAAGACATCATTCAGATAATCTCTCAAGATGTTTGCCCATCTAAAGTCAAGAAAGGCATCTGTAAGAATTGTAGTTATTTCGATTTTTGTTATATAAACGAGTTGGAGGAAGAAGAATGAAAAGAAGTTTCTATCTGTTCAATCCAGGCATCATGGAACGCAGAGATAATACGCTGAAGTTCACGCCTGTTATCGTAAATGAAGATAATGAAGAAATCAAGCAGCAACCTCGATACATTCCTATTGAGGATGTTGCGGAACTGTATGCCTTTGGAAGTCTGCGGGCAAATAGTGCTTTGTTCAACTTTCTGGGGCAGAAAGGTATTCCTGTCCACTTCTTCGACTATTATGAGAACTATACCGGAAGCTTCATGCCAAGGGAAAGTCTTCTTTCTGGCAAGGCATTGTTGGCACAAACATCTGCGTACCAAAATAAGAAGAAAAGGGTAGAATTGGCTCGTAAATTCATTCAGGGAGCAGCTTGGAATATGGTTATGAACCTCAACTATTATAATCGTAGAGGAAAAGACCTGCAAGATATTATCGATACTATTAAAAGATTGAGTAATACTTTGCCAGATGCTAAGGCTGTAGATGAGATAATGGGAATTGAGGGAAATATCAGACAGGCATATTATGCTGCATTCGATATCATTCTCGATGATTTCAACATGGGATCAAGAACCAAGCAACCGCCAGAGAATGAGGTGAATGCTCTCATATCTTTTGGCAACATGATGTGTTATACTGAAACTCTCCGGGCAGTTCATCAAACTCAGCTCAATCCAACGATAAGCTTTCTGCATACTCCAGGAGAAAGGCGTTTTTCGTTATGTCTTGATATATCCGAGATCTTCAAACCTATTATCGTGGATAGAGTCATCTTCAAGGTACTCAATAAGCATGCTTTAAGCACCAGTCATTTTGATAAGAAACTCAACAAATGTCTTTTGAACGAAAAGGGAAAGAAGATTTTTGTAAAGGCCATGGAAGAGCGTTATGATGAGACATTCCGTCATCGTTCTTTAGGACGTAATGTAAGCTATAAGCATCTTATAAAGTTGGAATGCTATAAGCTACTAAAAGATATTTTAGGAATAGAAGAATATAACCCTTTTAAAATGTATTGGTGATATGTATGTGATTATAGTTTATGATGTTGGTGAGAAGCGAGTAGGCAAAATGTTGAAACTTTGCCGCCAATATTTGTGTTGGATTCAGAACTCAGTATTGGAAGGAGAATTATCTGAAGCTAAACTTCGGGAATTGCAAATGAAGATGAAAGCTATCATTGATGAATCCGAGGATAGTGTCATTGTTTTCACCAATAAAATGGGGTATAATATGAACAAACAGATTCTTGGAAAAGAAAGAATGTCTACCGATAATTTCTTATAAAGAGTTGTCGATGTGGTTCTATTTTTCCGTTTCTAGGTTCGGAAAAACCTCCAAAAGTGTTCTTTGACTTATTGAAACCTCCATAAATAGGCTGGTTGTCGTAAGGCCGCAGAAAAAATATCTTTAGGCATCGACATTTTTTCTGAAGATTTTTTGTATCTTTGCACCCACAAACCTATTGATTCTTCGAGCATCTATGCCTAAGGATTAACGGGTTCTAATTGTACCTTTATGGAATTGAAATACAGATAAATCAAAAATAGAATCTTGCAATCTGTTGTTCTAATTGTACCTTTATGGAATTGAAATACAGAAGTACGATTGATAAACTTAAGAAGATAAGCGTTCTAATTGTACCTTTATGGAATTGAAATTTAAAATAATCTAAAGGAAGATTACTAAAACGTAAATCGTTCTAATTGTACCTTTATGGAATTGAAATGATGGAATAAGGGTTTGCAACGCCAAACGTATCGAGTTCTAATTGTACCTTTATGGAATTGAAATTTGCAAAAGCGTTTTTAGCTTGAGCATAATTAAGACGTTCTAATTGTACCTTTATGGAATTGAAATCTCCGTGCCCCCTATAACCCCTGGAGCAAGCGTGGTTCTAATTGTACCTTTATGGAATTGAAATATTGAATCCAATTCAGGAATAACAAAGTCAGAGGCAGTTCTAATTGTACCTTTATGGAATTGAAATTACGTAGCCTTATTATCACCTGAAAGGTTTTGGTGTTCTAATTGTACCTTTATGGAATTGAAATGCCATCTGATTGTAATAAGAAGACTGAGAACCCGTAAGTTCTAATTGTACCTTTATGGAATTGAAATAACAGACCACCAAGCATGGAACCTGCACCTGCAAGTTCTAATTGTACCTTTATGGAATTGAAATGTGTGACCAGTAAGAGAAGCAGAACCGGAAGCATGTTCTAATTGTACCTTTATGGAATTGAAATGCATTAGAACCATCAAGCATAAGGTAAGGGTTAAGACCGTTCTAATTGTACCTTTATGGAATTGAAATTCAACAGTTCTAAAAGAGTGGAACTCATCATTATGTTCTAATTGTACCTTTATGGAATTGAAATTCTTTAAAGTCTTCTCTAACAGTAACATTAGATAGTTCTAATTGTACCTTTATGGAATTGAAATATAAGAGAACCAGCACCAGAAATAATGCCAGCACCAGTTCTAATTGTACCTTTATGGAATTGAAATTTAATAAATTCATTGCCATAACCACCATCAGAAGTTCTAATTGTACCTTTATGGAATTGAAATCTAGAATCAGAAGCCTCAAGTTGATGTTGTGAAAGTTCTAATTGTACCTTTATGGAATTGAAATTTTTGGGTTACCTGGTAGCTTCACATGTTCCTGGAGGTTCTAATTGTACCTTTATGGAATTGAAATGAAGTTATCTGCTGGCGCATTATATCTGTTGCCAAAGTTCTAATTGTACCTTTATGGAATTGAAATAGCAACAAAGCATTGGCAGCATTAACAGAAATCTCTGGTTCTAATTGTACCTTTATGGAATTGAAATAATAAGTAAAATACTTTTTCACGAGACATATTAAGTTCTAATTGTACCTTTATGGAATTGAAATTAAATCGTATGATGCAAACTTGAAACAGATTTAGCAGTTCTAATTGTACCTTTATGGAATTGAAATAGTTGAATAGAGTGATAGGACTTTTGATTTGACAATGTTCTAATTGTACCTTTATGGAATTGAAATAACGAATCGAGGTAGAATTGTCGCTCAAAAAACGGTTCTAATTGTACCTTTATGGAATTGAAATTTGAGTCTGCTCAATCTCCCCTTACTCTTGGTGTTAAGTTCTAATTGTACCTTTATGGAATTGAAATTACCGACATAAAGTTGGTCATCATCAGCATTGTTGTTCTAATTGTACCTTTATGGAATTGAAATTTTGAAGTTGCTCCCTCACCAATGACGGTACAGAGTTCTAATTGTACCTTTATGGAATTGAAATAAGCAAAAAGCACCATTATATCGGTCAAAACTAGTTTGTTCTAATTGTACCTTTATGGAATTGAAATTAGCCAAGTAGCTGCAACAACTTAGCAGAAGCAGCAGTTCTAATTGTACCTTTATGGAATTGAAATTAATCTAATCTTAAAATGGTTTCACACCCTTTAGTTCGTTCTAATTGTACCTTTATGGAATTGAAATAAGGTTTTTTCCTGTCACTCTCAGGGAGTGGGGCGTTCTAATTGTACCTTTATGGAATTGAAATTTAGGTGTTGAAGTCATGTTCATAACCTGAGAATGTTCTAATTGTACCTTTATGGAATTGAAATAGAGCAGAACGACAACAGCGAGGAGAAGTATCTAAAAGTTCTAATTGTACCTTTATGGAATTGAAATGCAGATTTTTACCAACCTCCCTGCAACTGTCATCGGTTCTAATTGTACCTTTATGGAATTGAAATAAGGGTGATTAAGGTAAGCAGAAACACTTAATTTGTTCTAATTGTACCTTTATGGAATTGAAATTTTGAAATTGAGCCCTCACCGATAACGGTACAGAAGTTCTAATTGTACCTTTATGGAATTGAAATAAGCGAATGAATAGACTCTGCACAATCATTGTCGAGTTCTAATTGTACCTTTATGGAATTGAAATGAACCAGTAGTCCAACGTCCATCATCAGTTCCAGGTTCTAATTGTACCTTTATGGAATTGAAATAGATTAAGGGAACCTGAACGAGAAGGAACCATATAAGTTCTAATTGTACCTTTATGGAATTGAAATTAATATTAGAACGATTAGCCATACTATAAATATAAGTTCTAATTGTACCTTTATGGAATTGAAATTAATACATTACTTTTAGTTATACAAAACAGTTAAGTTCTAATTGTACCTTTATGGAATTGAAATTTTTATCGACAAAGTCAGAATCGAAATTATAAAAAGTTCTAATTGTACCTTTATGGAATTGAAATCCAAGCAAAGAACCTGCACCTGAAATAATAGCAGGGTTCTAATTGTACCTTTATGGAATTGAAATATCGCCATGCTCTTTGCTGATTTCAGCAGCGACTTGTTCTAATTGTACCTTTATGGAATTGAAATATGCTCGAAGGGGACAAGCAAACATAGATAGCTTGTTCTAATTGTACCTTTATGGAATTGAAATTGAAATTTGACGATTGCGCCAATATCAAGTACTTTCGTTCTAATTGTACCTTTATGGAATTGAAATCGCCCGAAGGCTTTGCAGGTGGTGTGGCGATGGTAGAGTGTTCTAATTGTACCTTTATGGAATTGAAATAAAGAATAATTATTATGAGTGAGAGGGTTATTTTGTTCTAATTGTACCTTTATGGAATTGAAATGTAACTACTGGTGTAGATGGGAGCACAAGCTGACCGTTCTAATTGTACCTTTATGGAATTGAAATATGATCCAGCGGCTTATACTGATTGCCGAAGGCTGTTCTAATTGTACCTTTATGGAATTGAAATGAAGAAGTCGGTACTCACCATTAGGCGAGATGCCGGTTCTAATTGTACCTTTATGGAATTGAAATAAAGATTAGATTATCTAGGGAATGTGTTACACTCGTTCTAATTGTACCTTTATGGATTTGAAATCGTTAAGGTACATACGGACATGGGCAGGTGTGGCAAAGTTCTAATTGTACCTTTATGGAATTGAAATTCGGCTGGTGCCTCGATCTCATAGAAAGGATAAAGTTCTAATTGTACCTTTATGGAATTGAAATTTCTTTTATTTCTTTGGTGTGAATGCTGCTCACAGGTTCTAATTGTACCTTTATGGAATTGAAATTAACCAACGTCTGTACTGACAATTTGGGTATTGCATTGTTCTAATCGTACCTTTATGGAATTAATTCAGAAGTACTGATAGCTTTAGTATTAGATACCGCAATCTCTAGTTATAAGTGTTCAGAATGTGTCTCCTCCTGCCACAGCATTCGTCTCCTCCTGTCACTGCATTCGGCTCCTTCAGCTATCGCATTCGTCTCCTCCGGTCACTGCATTCGACTCCTTCAGCTATCGCATTCGTCTCCTCCTGTCACTGCATTCGTCTCCTTCAGCCACTGCATTCGACTCCTTCAGCTAATGCAGCCGTCTCATTCTGCTAACTCAGTCGTCTCCTTCAGCCACCGCAGCCGTATGTGTCAACTCAATGAAGTAGATGAAGTCGTGAAATGAAGTAGATGAAGTCGTGAAATGAAGTGGATGAGTTCGCATAATGAAGTTCATGATTTCTGCACAATTGCCAATACATGCAAAAGGTAAAGCAAAAAGAAGTTTATTCCTACTTTTCCCAATTCTTCTCCCAACATCAGTAAAGTTTTTAGCGAAATCGGGCTATTTTTCTTTATTTAACTCCGAAATAGAGTGGAATATCAGAGAAAATCTATAAATTTGTACCCAAATATAATGTTTTGTAAAGAATAGAAGATAGAGAACTGTTACTGAAAAGTGACCCGGAGTTTGACCGCCTCGCCTTTACGGTGTTCTCATAGATAATTCAGCTCGGCATCGGCATGAATTAAAATCAAGAAAGTGATGGAAGCAAATAATAATAAGATAACTTGCCCGAAATGCAACTCGCAGAATGTGCAATCTGAAGGGATGATTCATCTCTGTATGGATTGCGGATATAAATGGGAGGATGAAGTGCAGACGGATTTGGGCGAAATGATCATTTACCAATCTGATGAAGGTGTAAAACTTGACGTAAGATTGGAGAATAAAACCGTGTGGTTGAATATTGAGCAAATTGCGCAATTATTCAATAAAGGTCGTGCTACGATTAGTGAGCATATTTCCAATATTTTCAAAGAAGGAGAATTGGACGAAAAAGTGGTTTGTCGGAAATTCCGACAGACCACTCAACATGGTGCTTTAGAGGGGAAAACGCAGAGTAAAGAGGTAAAATACTATAATCTTGATGTTATTATCTCTGTGGGGTATCGTGTAAAATCTATTCAAGGTACACGCTTCCGCCAGTGGGCTACAGAGCGACTCCATGAATATATTGTGAAGGGATTTACAATGGATGATGAGCGACTCAAGAAAATGGGTGGCGGCAGTTACTGGAAAGAACTGCTAGACCGCATTCGTGATATTCGCTCTTCAGAGAAAGTACTTTATCGTCAGGTTCTCGATATCTATGCTACAAGTGTTGACTATGATCCACGGACTGATGCCTCGAAGCTATTCTTCAAGATAGTGCAGAACAAATTGCATTATGCCGCCCATGGACATACTGCTGCTGAGGTCATCTATGAACGAGCTGATGCCGAACAGCCATTTATGGGTTTGAAAACTTTTGAAGGGGAATTACCTGCCATCAAGGATATAAAGATAGCCAAAAATTATCTGGATAAAAACGAACTGAAGATTCTCAACAATCTTGTTTCCGGATATTTCGATTTTGCAGAAATCATGGCTCTGGAACATCGTCCTGTCTATATGATGGACTACGTGAAACAGCTCGATACCATCCTGCAATCTACAGGACGTCCATTGTTGAAAGGTTCTGGTAGCATCAGCCATCAGGAGGCTATGGATAAGGCTTTGGCAGAATATAGAAAGTATCAGGTTAAAACCTTGACCAAAGTAGAGGAAGATTATCTGGATTCTATCAATGCTTTGGGTAAGATTGCAAAAAGAAAGAGAAGACAGAATGGAGAACAATAGTTGTGATGAAGTATGATTGTTGTACGAAAATGTTTTTCTATTCTTATTGCCACATCTATCACCAATGCATTTAACTCTCTGATTATAAGTGAATAATGCGTGGCAGTAAGCGGAATTTCTATTGCCACCTAATGCCACGCATTGCCACACTCTTTTTATGAGGGAATGAGATGGAAAGAGTGTAGGTTATTTCCTAACTACCAGATACTCAGTACCAAATCTTGTTCTTCGGTTCCTCAAACCTTCTATATTCTGAAGCTCTCTGCCCAATTTCTGTATACTCGAAACCTGGAGAGAAGAGCCGAATTTCTGCTTCAAAATGTCGAAAATGGCGGCTGCCATCAGATATTCGCCATTTTCCGGGGTACTTGCAGGCTCAAAAACCTGCAGAAAACATTGCTTGATAGGGGAAAACTGCTCAAATTGTCTGTTATGTTGCATGATGATGGCGGTTTCCTTGGCGTTGAAATAGGATTTTTCGCCACGCTCCAAAGCTTGCATCGCCTGCGCATAAAGTTGCTCATAGTTCAGTCTGCCACTCACATCGATAGGTCCCGTCAGTTCTACTCCCAGAAAACGGCGGTTGCCGGATGGGTCGGAAAGAATATCGGTCATGTTGCTCGTGGCGATGAAGGAGGCTAGACGAGGGAATTCCTGTACATGACTTCCGTATGGCGGCTTGATTTTCACCGTAGGCAACTGCAGCAGATTCTTCAGAAATCCCTGCTGCACCTGTGGTGAAATCTGATTGAACTCATCGAGATTGATAAGCAGAAATTGTGACATCGCCTGCAGAACCTGACGCTTTTCTGACAGAATCATATTGTCGCTGAAGCCCCACGATAATTCGCTCGGTATCAGACGGCGGCAGAAGGTGCTCTTGTTGTAACCTTGCTTGGAAATGAGCAGCGGCATGGTACTGTTGCCATATTGACGGCGATACATGCCGCGCCACTGGTCAACCATTCCCAGAAACCAGGTGTAAAACCAGTCTTCCCAATGAGGATTGTTGGTGGGTATGGTTCGTGCCAGGGCACGGATGCGGTCCTTGCCGTCCCATTTTCCCAGACAGTCATAGAGATAGGACTCTATTGGGCTGTAGTTTCTGATGCGGTCTGACTCTAGAAAATTCCTTACATCCTTGATGCTTACGTGGATGTCGGCTATCTGAACATCCAGCGTCATGCTTTTATGCACACGGGCATCCACCGGTCTGAAATCGCCAACCCATGAATTGTTCGGGCGGTATTCGGTATATTTCATCACGGTATTGTAACGGAACTGGTACCGGCTCTCCAGGTATCTGATCATCTGCAGAATTTCGGCACGGCCTTTTCTGCCTGAGACTGATTTCTCTGTCTTCCTGTCTTTGGAATGGGTATCGTAAGCGGTGCCTACTATCTGGCGGAGTTTCTCTTCTGTCACATGTCCCCAGTTGTTGCGGCGGATATGGATGAAAGCTTCTTCTTCGCTGAGACCCATGTTGCAGAGTTTGATGGCGATGGCTGAGAAGCCGGCAAGGAACTGGTCTTCATCGTTCTGCCATGAGATGTTGGCTTTTTTCATCTCTTCCTTCGTCTCTTCTGCTGCCTTGCGGTAGAGGAACTCATAGTCATCGTATGTCTTCAAATCGTCTACATTTTTAGGGGCTGAGACTACCTTCTTCATATTTTGGGAGATGCGCATCGCCACTGCCTTGCTTTTATAATAAGGAGAGGCATCCAGCGTAAGCATGAAGTTGGATGTCAATGATGGCTTTTCGGGTTTGATGGCTGCCTGTACCTGCGACTGGTAGAGTGTCTTTGCCTGTTCGTAGGCAGACTGGTAGAGTAAGTCGGCGTCGGCTTCTTTTGTCGGGATTTTTCCTTCTTCGTTGCAGATGCTTACGAGCACGATGAGGCTTCTGCCGTCGGCTCCTTCGAAGGCAGCAAAGGTCATCGGCAGCAGACTGACCATCTTCTTGACGGCATCTTTTTCCTGGTCCGACATGAGGTTGATGAAGTGGAGCATCACCAGCCCGTTTGATTTCTGGAAGACGAGATTGCCGCTTTCATCCTTGTTGAATTCTGCGGCTGGATAAACGTGCTGCCATTCCTTGATGCCTTTGTAGTACTGGTAGTCGGCCTCCATGAGCGGCACACTCATTCTGAAATTGGTGACACTCAGCTTGGCATCATCTTTAGCGATGCGCTCCAGAAACCGTTCTACGGTTTTCGAACTGACCATCAACTTGTTCTGCTTGTTGATTCTTGTAATAGTAAACTTCATATTTCTGCTAATTTGTTGATAGGGTGATACTTAGGGTTGCCGATGGTTTTGCCCAGCTTTGCCCAAGGCGTTGGGTAAATGTGCCCGACTATGCCGGGCACTCGTGCCCGTCGTCTCGGTCATCCGTGCTCATCGTGTTGGTCATCCGTACCCGTGTACATGGGTACGGATACTCATGTACACGGGTACGAGTGACCATGTACGTGGGTTAAAATTTTTATCGGCGTGCGGCTGTTAATAGTTGACCTCTTCTGCATAGCGGTCGAACCTCATGTTGGTGTATCCATGTTGCTGGCACCATTTCAGCACGTACTGCTGCTGTTCAGGCACGAGTCCTGTCTGTCCTAATTTATAGCGATAGTATGAAGTCTTGCTTCCGAAGTAGGAAGTCATGTGTACTCTGAAACTGGCTTCGTCTTTACGCTTCAGTTCTTCAAGAATATCCATAAAGCCGTATGCCATTTTCATCATCTGCAGCTGCAGGAAATGTTCGCACTTGTTGTCGTGGTAGGCATCGGGATAGATGGCGTAGCCTTTGGTCTGTTCCGGTTTTTTGTAGGTTACGGACAGATAGTGTGCACATTCCTGAGCCAGTGGACATTGCTGGTTGAAGCAATAGTCCCATGAGTTGTAAGCACTTTCTTTGTTGAAGTAGAGTCTGACTAAATCTGCTTGTGTCATAGGTTTTTGGAATTAAAATTATATAAAAAGTGGTTTCACAGGAGTCGTAAGCTTCTAGGTGGAATCGGCAGGAATTTTTCCTGTTGGTTGCAAAAATACAAAAAATGTTTGAAACCGCAAGCCTTTTTCTCCACTTTTTAAATGTTTTTCGTCGAAAACAATAAGTATTTCTCTGCTTTTTCGCTGAGAATCCCCCGTTTTTCGCCCGAGTGTGGCAATAGATGGCAATAGGTGATAATAGAAAATGCCCTTATTGCCACGCTTAAATAGTTAAAAATCAATTGGTTAACTTGAAGCGTGGCAATAGTGGCAATAGTTTTAGAAAAACTTTCTCATACATAGGCTTTCCTCTTTTACTAATAAATGTTATATTCCCGCCATTCCTTTCCCAAATCATTTGTTTTCTTCCGAATTTACAGTACTTTTGCAGTAAGTATCTGATTAAAGATTAAAAGTGAAATTTAAAATAAGGTATAGATTATGCAATACAAGAATATCATATTTGATTTGGGTAATGTCCTGGTGAAGCTCAATCCGGAAGGATGCATCGGGACTTTCAAGGCGATAGGAATGGGGGAACTGGCTAATCCGAATCCCCAGAGTGAAGGGATGAAGCTGATGAGCAAACTGGGTGTTGGAATGATTACCACCGAAGCATTCTGTGATGCAGCCCGTAAGTTGACAGGGACCGATGTGACGAATGAAGAAATCATCGATGCTGCCAACAAGATGCTGGTGGAGATTCCTGATGAGAAAAAGGAGCGACTCCTGCAGTTGAAGAAGGCTGGTTACCGCCTCTTCCTCTTGAGCAATACCATTGATATACATTGGGATTATTGCGTGGAGCATCTCTTCCCTTATCAGAACCATGGGGTAGAGGATTATTTCGAGCACTGTTTCCTCTCTCAGCGAATGCACTTGGCTAAGCCTGATGCCCACATCTATGAGGAGGTAATCAGGCAGGCGAACATCTATCCCGATGAAACTCTCTTCATCGATGATCTGAAGGAAAACTGCGAGGCTGCCGAGAAGCTGGGCATCCATACCTTCCAGAACGTGAAGCTCGATGATTGGCTTTCACTTCGATTCTGACGGAAATGTCAGAATCGAAGCTTTTATTCGTTGAATAATTTTGTGTTAATTTGCATTTTTTCTGATGAATAATCGCAATAACTCCACACTTTTTCTGACGAATATCTGTAGAAGTCCACACTTTTTCTAACGAATAATCAACAAATTCCCACACTTTTTCTGACGAATAACTAAGGAAAAGGCTGATTTATTCTCTTTTTCCAATAAAATGTTATACCTTTGTGGGCTCATAATAACTAACAGATAATATCAAAATGAATTTTTATAAGACATTAGGACAGAAAAACAGTCGTATTGACGTGGCTGATGCCTTGAGAGGATTGGCCGTAGCAGGTATTATTCTCTATCACTCTGTGGAGCATTTCAATATGTACGACGGAAGTATAGCGCATGCTTACACGCTGGGGTGTGATGATTGGATGGCAGATGTGCTGGCATTGCTGCTGTCGGGAAAGATGTATGGCATCTTTGCCCTGCTCTTCGGATTAAGCTTCTTTATCATGAATGATAATCAGCAGCAGCGTGGAAATTGCTTTTCGGGTAGATTCGCCTGGCGAATGTTCCTCCTGGCAATGCTCGGTATCGTGAACACCGCCTTCTTTGATGGCGATATCCTCTTCTCCTATGCCATCTATGGACTGGTTCTCATCCCATTGAGTTATCTTCCTACCAAATGGCTCTGGTGGGTGGTTGCCTTTCTCTTTATCCAGCCGATAGAAATCTACTCCCTCATTTCGGGATGGCAGGTGGATGCATCGGCATTGAGTGAGGTGTATGGAAATATGTATCATGGTCATCAGCACGGCACCTTCCTGGAGAATGCCTACAGTAACCTGCGATACGGACAGGTGGCTACCTATTACTGGTGCCTGATGAAGGGAAGACATACGCAGACTATCTGCCTTTTCGTACTCGGAATGCTGGTGGGTAGAAAGCGTTGGTTCTATAATGAGAACAACAACCTGGCTTTGTGGAAGAAGGTGCTGGCGGTTTCCATCCTGGTATTGATAGTGGGTGGCATCGCTGATGTGCGCCACATGGAAACATGGAACAATTGGCTTTATCCTATCT
>OLSQ01001321.1_pt1 | contig 20973 bp, 14 predicted proteins | sample 1672561 | NCBI WGS metagenome assembly OLSQ01 (sample SAMEA3136699, study PRJEB25190) | human gut metagenome | biome: human gut; feature: human-associated habitat; material: faeces | place: Austria | collected 2013 | reverse complement strand
TCGTGGCGCTGGGACAGGGCGACACGGTGACGCTGTCGGAGTCCATGAACGTGGCGTTCGACACCACCATCGCAGGCGTTATCAGCGCGGCGGTGGCCAGCGTCATTTCTCATATCCGCAAGCGCTGGTACAACGACGACATGGTGTCGCTGGAAACGCTGATGGAGGCAGTTTTGGAGGAGGTCACGAGCGATGTTGAAGGGTAAGTTTTCCTCCCGCCGCCGGGTGACGGAGGAGGTGGACGCCATGTCCGGGCTGGCGAACCTGTCGGACGTGATGCTGGTGTTCGCCTGCGGGCTGATGGCGGCGGTCATTCTGAACTGGAACGTGGATCTCAGCAAGACGCGGGTGGAGATCCTGCAGCGGGAGCAGATGAAGGAGCTGGACAACGCCGAAGAGCTGGAGCAGGATATCCAGTCTTCCAGCAGCTTCGAGCAGAAGGGCACGGTGTACGAGGACCCGGAGACCGGCAAGCTGTATGTGGTGATGCCAAAGAGCAGTAACTAAATAGTTTTTATATAGATACGTTCAACAACGAGAGGAGACAGATCACATGAAGAAACGGACAAGCAACGTGTCCCGGCGCGTGGTGAGCCTGCTGCTGAGTCTGGTGCTGGCGCTGACGCTGGTGACCCCCGCGGCCTTTGCCACGGAGGTGGTGGGCGGCAGCGGTACGGCCATCATCGAGGGCAACGCGAACCCGGCTGATCCCGCCCCCGGCGAGGACAGCGAGAACAATGAGGACAAGAACACCGAGGACGGCAAGGACGAACAGCCCACCGAGCCCGGTGATGAGGATAAGAACCCCGACGAGGGTGACGGCGAGGACGCCAACAAGCCTGACGAGGATAAGAAGGACGAGGAAAACAAGGGCGAGGAAAACAAGGACGAGGAAAACAAGGACGAGCAGCCCACCGAGGAGCCGTCTGAGGAGATCGATACGCTGGAGGGAGAGGGTACTACTCCCGTGACAGTCCAGCCGAGTATTGCATGGTATACCGATGCTATTGCGGTAAATGAAAAAGCTACGAACTTCACCATCAACAGCGCGGCGGACCTACTCGGCCTTGCACAGCTGGTGAATGACGGTACGGAGACTTTCTCTGGCAAGACCATTATGCTGGAAGACAATATAGATCTATCCAGCGTGTGCTATCCTGCAAATGAAAACGGTACCGCTGAGGTGAGTTGGACACCCATTGGCGATGCAACCCATGCTTTTGCGGGTATGTTCGATGGCAATGGCCACACCATTGAAGGGTTACATATTAATGAGACAGGGAGTTGGGAAGCCAATACCGTTTTGTATAAAGGGCTGTTTGGCAATAACTCTGGAACGATCAAGAATATTATTGTTACAGGAAATGTAACGATTACGAATAATAAGAAAGGCCCGAATAACAGTACAGCTCTGGCTATAAAAGGAACCGGCGGTATCGTGGGCAGCAGCTCAGGTGTTATACAAAGTTGTGGCTTTGCAGGTACGGTAAAGGTACAGGGATATACCAAGAAAATGGAACAAAAGCCGTATGTTAATGTCCCTGGGGCTTTCAATGGTGGCGTAGTGGGTAACGGTAAGGCTGTTAATTGCTGGTATTACTGCACGAATACTAATGGTGCGTCTCCACTGGGTGTGTTTGGCTCTTCTGATTCAGTATTGAGCTTGAGTTGTTGTTGCAATATGACTGGCACCGTTGCGGGTACTGGAGAAAAAATTGATACAACAATTTTTTCTGAAGCGGCGGTAAAGGTGCTGAATACTTATGCATTTAAGAACGGATTAAAGTTATGGGGAACTGATGCCAGTGAGGATTCTAAGCCATATCCCGTATTCTCGGCACAGGATGCAAACGATTTGGTGCTTGTCAAAGTGGAACCGTTTGTCAAAAACTCAGAATTAAACGGGAAGGTGAAGCTCAACGACGGCAGCACATCCGGCGTGGACGCTTATCTTGTGGCGAAGGATACCGAGGTGAAACTGATCTGTGAAAATGATGATGCCTATTATGTCACAGATAACTCGAAAGAAACCTATAGTAAAGAGTCTCTGACGAAGATATCCGTGCCTTATAAGGCAAACGAAGGCGGCAAAACGGTGACGCTGTACTACGGAACCGATGCTGAGTTCACAGCCAGCGCTTTGGAAAAGGCTTGGTATTATCAGGGAAATGGGTTTGCAATCCAAACTACGATTTATACGGAGAACGGACAGCAGAAAACAGCTTCTGCGGAAGAAGTATTCCGGTTGTTTGCTGTACTGGTTAACAAAGGAATCGATTTCCGAGGGAAAACAGTCTACCTCAATGAAAACGTTAATCTGAACCAAATCAGCGATTGGGAATCTATCGGCACAGCGATAAACTCGTTTAGGGGGACATTCAACGGCAGAAACGGTAGTACCTACTACACCATTTCCGGCCTGAATGGTGACCTGTTTGGTGTGGTAAATGGCATCATACAGTATGTGACCATTGACGGCGGCGCAGGTCGGCTTGTGGGTACATTGGAGTCCGGCACGGTGCAGTATTGTATGTCCACCGCCAATGTGACCGACAGCGCCGGCGGTTTGGTGGGACAGAACAGCGGCACGGTGAATAGCTGCTACTACTACAATGCCAAGAGCAAAAACACCCCTGCCGTCCCTGCCGTGGTCGGCAGCGGCAAAGTAACGAAGTGCTTCTATTTAGCAGATACTTCCACCTTCGGCGCAGGAAGCGCCCCCGGCGCACGTACAGCGGAGGAGTTCCAGCTGGGCCGTGTGGCGTATGAACTGGGGGGATCTTCTTACGTTTGGGTGTATGATACGACTAAGGCAGAAAAGATGCCGCAGTTGGGAAACGCGTCCACGTCCTTGACAATGGCGGTGGCAAGCGAGTTAAAGCTGACTAAGCCGGATAATCCGCCCGAAGGTGTAGTGGTCACACTTGGTAGCAGCGACAAAGAGGTGCTGACCGATGTCGCTGGAAACCAATACTACTATGCTGCAAGCGGCTACCCCAAAGGCGTATCTGATGTGCCGGTCACATTCACCGCGCCGACAGGATATCAAATCGTATTTGCTCCTGCGGCAACACAAGTGGGAGGAAAAGACTATCTTCGTATAACCGGCAGTAATGTGGAGTATACCTATTCACTGGTCAAGGCCGACATTCGCTGGTATGAAAGCGCTGGGGCGGAAAAAAACTACGTTCTCAAGAGTGCTGACGAATTGATGGGTTTCTGCCTGCTGGCCAATGGAAGTATTGATGGCGTATCCAAGAATTTTAATGGATGGACTCTGTCGTTGGGTAATAACATTGATCTGGAAAATAGCGAATGGAAGCCCATTCCACGTTTTGCAGGTGCTTTTGATGGCAAGGGCTATGAGATCACGGGCTTAAATGTAAACTACACAGGTGGTGACTTCAATTCAAAGACTGCGGGAATGTTTGAAAAACTGGTTTCGCCTGGCCAAATATTGAACCTTGCCGTATCGGGATCAGTGCAGGCAGACGGCAAGATAAATTATGTGGGCGGAATTGTCGGTACGACTGAAAGTGGAAGCGAAATCCGTTTTTGCCGCAGTAATATTGCTGTTAAAGTCGATGCGGCAAACAGCACCACCAACGGCATGGCATACGGCGGTGTGACGGGTAAAGTTCAAGGTGCGATTTCCAACTGCTTAAATGAAGGAACGATAACCGTAGATAACATTAAGAATAAGTGTTACATTGGTGGCGTAGCCGGACAGGTCGGCAGTGCAGCGGATCTCTGCTGGAATACCGGCAGTGTAACCGCTTCCAGCACGGCAAATAAAAACATATATACCGGCGGTATTGTCGGATACGGAGCTGCAACAAACTGCTATAACAACGGGAGTGTCACTGGTGCAACCGATAAGAATAAATATGTGACGGGCGGCATTTCGGGCAATGGCAACGTGACCAACAGCTATAACCTCGGAGCTGTGAGTGGCCAAGGTGCTGCTGGTATCACTGGCAAAGGCACAGTGACCAACAGCTATTATGTCTGCAAGCTGAACGGCAGTATCAAGATGGAGTATGTCAATACCACTGAAACGCCTGTGACGCTCGGCGCTGACGGCAAGACCTACATGGCCGGCGAAAAAAAGCTGGTAGACGAGCTGAATGATAAGCATGGGACGAACGAACTATGGTTTACCAACCCGGAGAAAAACGTGTACCTGCCGCATCATGCCACAAAGTGGGACGGCGAGACAGACACCGACTGTACATTCAAAACGATTGCCGTAACCTATGATCCTAATGGTGGCGTGAATAAGGACGGCAGCAATACGCCCGTCACGGTAAGTGAAATGGTCTATGTTGTCGGTGAAGACGTGGTGACTCCGGCAAAGCATATCGTGTTGGCTGCGGATGCCGAAAATCTTGGCTTCAAGCACGAGAATGGTACGTTTAATAGCTGGAAAGATAGTAACGGCACTAAGCATACCGCAGGGGGTATTATTACAGGAATCACAACGGGTATTACCCTCTACGCTCAGTGGGACAAGATTTGGATGGGTGAAGGCAGCGCGGATGATCCTTATCAGATCTCCGATGCCGAAAAGCTGACTGCTCTGCAAACGCAGGTCAATGACCAGGGATTCACCTATGATGGCAAGTGGTTCAAGCTGACGGATAGCATCTCGCTTACCGGGAACTGGACACCCATCGGTACACCCATGGCGTTCGCCGGCAGCCTGGACGGTAATGGAAAGACCATTGACGGCCTAAATGTAAATGTGATCTCCGGCAACGCAGGCCTATTTGATTCCGCAAGCGGCGGCACATTCAAAGACCTCAAGCTGAATGGAACAGTTAACGGCACATTTTACACCGGCGGATTGATTGGCGGCGGCAGTGGTGTTACGTTGGACAATATCGAGGCAAATGTGACCGTCAGCGGCGGCTCTTATACCGGCGGACTGGTGGGACGTTTGCTCGGTACGTTGCCTGCCACAGCGGAGCGCACCCCGGATATAAGCAACTGCACCGTTCACGGCAGTGTAATCGGCAGGAGGTATGTCGGCGGTATTGCCACCAGCAGCGCTGATAACTCACCAAAAATAGAGAACTGCCATAACTATGCAAGTATTACCTCTACTGGTACTGGAGGGAACAATGCATCCGCTGCTGGCATTTGGGCGTGTAATACTTATAACGCAGGCGGCAAATTTACAAGCTGCACCAACAATGGGGCGGTTACCGCGCAGAAATACGCGGCGGGCATCGCCACAGCAGGTACCTCCGTCATTGGTTGTGTGAATAGCAATGCGGTAGTGAGCAACAATGGCCTGGCCGGTGGCATTTCCAATCACGCTTTTACCGTTGAGCGCTGCGGCAATGTCGGCTCAATTACCGGCTGCAAATCTCCCAGCGAGGAAACTGGTGTAGCGGGTATAGACAACTACGGCCAAAATGTCCTGTATTGCTACAATACGGGCGTGGTCACCTGCGACAATGAAATGTGGGCATACGGTATCTCAGCAAACGGTCGTAGTAAAATCAGAAATTCCTTCAGTTATGTTGCAGGAAAAGACCTTGGCCTTACTCCTAACTTGCCTAATGTCGAAGTGACCAACAGCTACTACCTCGCCAGCAGTGCTACAGCGGTTAGCAGCGCAGGCGAATACGCTACGCTGGCTGACTTTGCCAGCGGCAAGGTAGCTTGGGGTGTCGGCGGCAAGGGCGAAGGCTCCCAGGGTGGCACTGGCCAGGATGCAAAGCTCGGCTGGTGGAAGCAGGACAAAAACGACGCATATCCGACACTGCTGGACAACCCCGATATGAGTAAGCGGTACTACCGTACAGACGTAGACTGCGGCACTGGCGGCGAGGTGGAACTGGCCCGCAATGCAAGCAGCACGGTCAAAGAGCTTTCCAGCAAAGAAGCAGTCTATGGGCCTGCGGGTACCAGCGTGACCATCAAGGCCACACCCAAGGACAACACCTTCGGCCTGAAGTCCCTGACATGGACGCATAACGGCCAGACTGATGTTCTGCCTGCTAAGGGCACGACGAACATCGTCATGCCCGCAGAGAGCAATGGTACTATCCACGCCGAATTTGCCAGTGTTGGCCCCGGCGGTAACGGTGGTTACTACTACGGCGGCAGCGGCGACGGTACCGGCACCGGCGATAAGGACGACGAGGGCCTGCAGGACGGCCTGAATATGGATGTGGAGTACGACATCAAGGGCCTTGTGCTGGGCGCCTACGCCGAGTGGGGCTCCAACGGCGGGAACAAGTCCTTCCAGAAGTGGCTGGAAGAAAATCCCAACGTGGTCCGCGCTCTGCTGACCAACAGTCTGGACAACATGGCCACCGCAGCCGTGGGTAAGAAGACCGATGAGGCCAAGGATCTGGCGGCTCTGCTGCTGGCCAGTCTCAACGAGCACACCGGCGTGGACGGAAAGAACGGCGACACCATCGCCAAGGCGCTGCAGAAGTACATCGACTCCGGCAGCGAGGAGGTATTCAGTGCGTGGCTGACCGGTGGCGGCGGCATGGCCAGCGGCACCTACGAGAGCATCTACGGCCAGTACGCCAGCAGCCTTGCGGCACTGGCAGACCGTCTGTACAGCAAGTGGGAGGCCAGCGGCACGTCTATGACCTTCCCGGTGTGGCTGGACTCCCAGCAGGTGACGATGGAGAGCCTGTCCGAGAACGCGGAGGAGCCTGACGCCGAGCCTGACGACACTCAGACCACTGAAGCGCCGGAGGATGTGCCGGACGGACAGGATACCGAGGGCGGTGCCAGCGGCAACTCCGTGTGGGAGGTCATCGGCACGGTGGTGCGTGAGAATCCCATCCTCGTCTGGAGCATCGTGGCCGTCATCGCGGCGCTGATCATCGTGGGCGCGGTACGCCGCTACCACAAGGTCAAGCGTGACGAGCATGACGAGAAATAAGTGAAATAGACGGCTCTTAGGGGAGCAGTCTGCCGATTCGCGTGGGCGGAATTTCCGTCCACGCGAATACGGCTATATAAACGGAAACGGGAGGGATGCCTCTGTGAGAAGAAAAGTGCGGAATTGGGCGGCGTTTCTGCTGGCGCTGGCGCTGGTATTGGGCATGATACCCGCAGCTTACGCGGCGGGATACAGCATCACCGTCAACGCCCCAACAGGGAATGATCTGCCCTATTGGGTGTTTGAGAAAGTGGGCGTAGACAGCGCAGATGTGCTGAACCTGACGGCCAACGAAGGGCATACCCTGCCCACAAATAAGGTCGCCCGTGTGTCGCTGGCTGTGGGCAAAAACAAAGAGGATGAAGCTGCCTGCGGTATCTCCATCAATGGGATGTACTATGTGCAGTCGGTCACGCTGGAGCATCCCGACTTCTTCACCGGTACGGTGGAGATCCAGATCGGCAGGGATGCCCAATGGAGCGAGGAGACGTGGGGCAATATCACGCCGGTGGAGGGCTCCAACATCCTTGGCCGCGTGCAGTTCAAGAACGGTACGTTCACCGGCGATGTGAGTATCACCGTCAGTCCCATGACGGCAGAGCAGGCGGAGGCGGCGCAAAAGCAGAACCAGCGACAGGTCGTACCGCAGGGCAAGTACACGGTGGCCCAGATCTCCGAGGCCATTCAGGGCATTATGACGCAGAAGCGCGCTGCGCTGGGACTGTCTGAAACTGATAATCTCCTTTCCGGGGACGAGCTGACCTACGCGGGCAGCTCCGCCACGGACTGGCTGCCCATCGGCCTGAGCCGCTGCGGTGTGGAAGACGACTACGACGCCTATCTCGCGGCCTTGCAGACCTACGTCGAGCAGAAATACCGTGAGCCGGACAAGCTGGACAGGGTGAAGGCCACCGAGTGGCATAGAATTTCTCTCGCTGTGCTGGCCTGCGGCGGCGACCCCACTCACTTCGGCAAGGATGAAAACGGCAACGACATCAACTTGATTGCAGACGGCGTATATGACCGCGGCAAGACCGTGGACATCGGGGCACAGGGACTCAACGGTTGGCTGTGGGGACTTATCACGCTGGACAGCATGAAGTACAACATCCCCGCAGGCTCCAGCTATACCCGCACGGAGATGATCAAGAAGATACTGTCCTTCCAGCTTCCCGATGATGGCTTTAACCTGCGCTTCGCACAAGGCAGCACCGCAGACCCGGACATCACGGCCATGGCCATACAGTCCATGGGGCCGTACTACCGCACCTCCACCCTGAATGTGAAGGACCCTGTGGACAGAGCGCTGGAGCGCCTGTCGCAGCTCCAGCTGGACACGGCGGATTTCCGCAGCTGGGGCACGCGGAACTCCGAGTCCACCTCGCAGGTCATCATCTCCCTGTGCAGCGTGGGCATCGACCCGCAGAACGACCCCCGCTTTGTGAAGAACGGACTGAACCTGCTGGACGCGCTGTTCTATTACCAACAGGAGGACGGCGGCTTTGCCCACTCCTACGAGCTGGATGAGGGTAATCCCTCCGCCGTACCCGGGGAGAGCGACAGCATGGCCACGGATCAGGCGCTACTGGCGCTGGTGTCCGTGTGGCGGCAGGCACAGGGTATGAGCATCCTGTACGACTTCCGCCCCGGCAGCGTGTCCGCCAAGATACTGACGCCGGAGGAGAGCGAGGTATCCTTTGCGGGGAGCTATGAGTTCACCGAAGCAGACCAACAGCAGGCGGACGCCCTGCCCCAAAAGCTGACCACGGAGAACGATGCCGAGGTGACAGCCCTGCTGAATAAGCTGAAAATGAGCCGTGACTTCGACGGCTACGAGACCTACATGACCAAGCTGACGCAGGCCAAGAGCGACATAGACGCGCTGTACGCGGAGATAGAGAGCCTCAACGCGGACATCCAGGAGCAGATCATCTCCATGACCGAGCCGGGACTGGGCGAGAAGCCCACCGTGGACAGACTGGTGAAGCGGTACAAGGCGCTGTCTGACCATGACAAGGAACTCGTCCAAAACTGGGACGCCGTACTTGCGGTAAAGGCGCAGACGGACGCGGCACAGAGAAACCTGTTCCTCACCATCGGCGGCGCGGTGGTCGTAATGGTAGCCGCGACAGTGGTCATCCGCCGCAGGAGGGAGAGCAAATGAGAAAGCATATAACAAGACTACTCACCACACTGCTGGCGCTGGTGATGCTTTTGCCCATCGTAGCACAAGCTGCCCCCACAGACGGCTGGACGGACGAGGCGGAGCAGGCGTATCAGACGGTGACGCAGCTGGTCATCCAGCACGTCACCGAAAGCAAGGACTACCTCGCCACGGCCACGCAGGAGGAAAACGCCAAAGCGGTCTACGCCCTGTGGACCTCCGGCGCGACTGTCCCCAGCGGCTTTTACGACGAATACTTGCAAGCATTGGCCGACTGGCTGGATCTCGCGGTCAAGCGTGGCAAGACAGCCTACATCCCCGGCGCTATCCGCACGGTGGCGGCCATGGGACTGGACGTGACCGACTTTGCCGGACACGATCTGATGGATGTCCTGCGGAAGCCGGAGCTGGTGGAGGCGGACGAGGACCGGCTGGATATGCTGATAGACTTGGACGCTGCCGGTGACGTCGGCAAGACAGACGAGTTCAGCGCGCTGCGGGAGCAGCTTCTGACCGAGGCGCTGGCCCGTCAGCAGAGCAGCGGCGAGTTTCGCTATACCTCCCCATGGCCTGCCGAGCTGAAGCAAAAGGGCGTGGCTGCCGAGCCGGACCGGTTCGACTACATCCTGCTGACGGCAAAGTCCGCGCAGGCGCTGGCGCCTTACCAGAGCCGTCCGGAGGTCAGGGCCGCCATAGAAAAGGCGGTAAGCTATCTCTCGATGCAGCAGCTGGACAGCGGTGGCTTTCTCAGGTACGGCGAGGAGGACGTGGAGGAGGATGCCGCCGTGTTGGAAATGCTGGCGGCGCTGGATATCTCCCCTGACGACGGGCGATTTGTAAAGAACGGCCACACCGTGCTGGACGGCATGATGGACTGGTATCAGGAGAGCTATTTTGACGGTGCCCCCGCGCCGGGACAGGGGTTCTACCGACATGATATTCTTTGGGGGTACCGCGGATCAGGGGATGCTTGGTACGCCTCCAGCTCATCGTTGATGTCCGATCCGGATGCCCCGGATGACCGCGGCAAGGCTGTGGAACGGCGAACCTACATAAACGAAGCGGGACTTATAGGGCTTTGTAGTGTCAGACCGGCAGTGGCTGTGGCGGGAACACCGTCCGCAAGCACGCCGGAAAAGGGAAACCGTCAAGACAATGCCATAGATTACAGTGAACTTTTACAGGCGCAGTCTGCGGATTACGCACAGAAGCTGGCAGAGGGGTATTACGGGGATGGAAACAGCACGATTGTTTCCGAGGGTGCTCTAAGCCATTTGGCCAAGGAGATCTTATCCATGTCCGAAGCCGGCGGCGGTAAGCTGCCGGAGGAGCAACGTGCACAGCTGGAAAGCCTTGTTGAGATGCTGTCGGGAGCCAGCGGCGAATATCTGATGGGACGCAAGGCGAACACCTACTCGCCGGTTCTGGTGCAGGCCATGAAAGCGCTGGATATGGATCCTGCAGACGTAAACGGCATGGACTTTTTGGCACCGTTGACAAATCTCTCTGCCATGGACACTGCGGAATACAGAGAGGCGCTGATGGATTTTGACTCGGTAGATGCGTCTATGTGGCGTAAGCGCGGCGTGGACGCGGATACGGTCGTGGACAAGTACGCCGCCGGTATACTGCAATATCAGACGGCAGACGGGCAATTTGACCCTTACGCAAGCTATAGCGGGATAGTTACCCCGATACTCCGGGATTATGTGCAGTACACTGCCGAGAATGTCACCGCCCTTGCTCCCCACGCGGACAAGGAGTACATTTCCAAGGCGATAGACCGTGCCATTGAATACCTGTCCTCCGTACAGCTTTCGGATGGCAGCTTTCCGGGTATGACCGGTACTTCAAACGGCGAGGCAACGCTCGCCGTGCTGGAAATGATGGAAGCGCTGGGAATATCTCTGGACGACCCTCGCTTCGTGAAAAACGGAAATACCGCGGCGGACGCCATGAAGACCTTTTATGTAGACGGAGTGGGCTTTCTTTCCAGCTTCGAGGTGGAAGCGCCGCTGGATGATTTGGGCAGCCTGCCGGTCTACGCCGATCCGGTCATGGATGCTTCTGCTGCCGTTTCCGCCCTGACCTACCTCCAAGCCGCCGAGGACGGCACATTCGGCCCCGACGGCAAGGGAAGCAGCGTGTTCGAGGTGGTGGGCGCCGCCCTGACGGAAACGCCGCTGGGCGCGATCTTGCTGGCGGTTATCGTAGTGGCCATACTGGCGTTTGCCATGGTGCGCCGCTACCGCCGCATCAAGAGGGAGCAGTGACATGGGTACGAAGCACAGATGCGCAGCGGCATTGCTGCTGGCGGTATTCCTGCTCTTCTGTACCGCCTGCGGTGCTGCTCCTGTGCAGCCGGAGGATACAGAAAACAAGGATCAGTACATGACCGACCCTGTGCCGGAGGGCAAACCTACGCCGGTAGAGCCGCAGGATACGACGGTGGATACCACTACGACCCACACCTGTACTTTCTCCATCTCTTGCGAGACCATTCTGGACAACATGGACAAGTGCGTGGAGAACAAGAAGTTCCTCGTGCCGGAGGACGGCATTGTTTTTCCCGCCACGGAGGTGGAGTTCAGCGAGGGCGAGAGCGTATTCGATGTTCTCCAGCGGGTATGTCGGGACAACGCCATCCACATGGAATCCAACTGGACTCCGGTATATAACAGCGCCTATGTAGAGGGGATCAATAACCTCTATGAGTTCGACGTGGGCAGTTTGTCCGGCTGGATGTACAACGTCAACGGCTGGTATCCCAACTACGGCTGCTCCCGCTACCAGGTGAAGGACGGCGACGTCGTGGAGTGGCGCTATACCTGTGACCTTGGCTATGATCTCGGCAGTGGTATGGGAGGATAATGGAGGCGCCAGAATATAGAGAACGCTGATATAGGAAGCGGAGTTCCCGGAACACATTGGCCTCTGGAGATATTCGAGAGGCCGCCTAACCATGCGACCAGACAACACAACAAAACGGAGGAAAAGCCAAGGATGGCCCTTTGCGGCCATCCTTGGCTTTTTCTCCGCTTTTCATTATGCGGATGCCAATTTCATTGCCGTGCCCCACCGTTTCTGCCGTTTGCGAGTTCTTCACAAATGACGAAACGGAGGGAATAAAATGCATTTTGACCGAATGGCATACGGGGAGCGAATCAAACGGTTACGCACCGGCAGAGAGCTCACTCAAGAACAGCTTGCTGAAAAGATAAATGTTAGTAGAACCTACATAGTTAAAATTGAGAACGGCTTACAGATAGGCCCGATTGAAATTGCCATTGAACTGGCAATGTTCTTCGATGTCTCCATGGATTTTCTCTTGCTTGGAAAAGAAAACTATCGCGTGGACAGAAAGCAGTGTTTGAGAATGGCAATCGATATCCTCTCTGAATTGCAAGCGGAACTGTAAAATGTTCCATTTTGGGTATGCAATGTTCCAAACTGTTTCTGTTCCGTGGCTTTCCTTCAAGGTACAATTTACTCAAGCCAAACAAAGGGCCTATTGTACCTTGAAAAACGCCATTCGGCCATATTCGGCAACTGGATCACATCAGCAGATGAGCCTCCGTAAGAAAGAGGACAGCGATGCGGAGAACGCGCCATGACCACCTGCACGGGAGTCTCCCGTGTCAATGCAGGTCCCAGATCGGAAGGTGCCCAGCGATACCCGTTCATCCAAAAGCAGCCGCGGCAGGCTGTCTCGCCATGACCTCATCTGCCTACAATGGTACTTCTGCATAGCGACAGATACAAGCAATCGGTGCAGCTCGGAGAGATCCTCGGAGGGGTGCAATTCCCATGTGCGGCGCCCACCGCAGACCAGTTGACCGCCCATCAGTCCGGGAAGTAGTGTCGAATAGGACTGGACAAACGACAGAAACGGCGTGGGCCGTTCCGGGAAACCGGGGCGGCCCCGCCATGACCTTTGCCTGATGGCAGAAATGCGGGTGCTGCACTTTCCCTCCCCCTCACATATTTACTACCTACCCCCCCAATTACTCCTTTCCGCAGCACCCGTGTTTGTGCCATCAGGAATCAATGCAACTGCAAGAGGAGGGGTACTCATTAAAATTTCTGAAAGCTCTTATACCATTGGCGATGACGGACGCCTTGTGATCCCGGCGGATGACTTGACTGAAATGGGGTTGACTGCGGGGCAGGACGTGTTTGTGGCTTATATCACCGACGATGACCTCGCAAACCGATACCATGAGTTCACAGTTTCATCGGTATCTCTTTCTGAATTGGATACCACCCAGCAGATCGCCATACCGCAGCAACTATTGGGGCAAGCAGGCATCGACTCGAACGCGGAGGTGCAGATCGCCTGCATTGACGGAGCTATCATCATTACGGGGGATACACCCCTGACCGAAGATGAATTGAGCGAGGTCGTTGGCCGTCTGCGGGCGGTCAATGACCTCGCCGAACATTTCGCAAATGAATCGGATACTGAAGAAAGGGGGACAAGCTATGGCAGCTTCTAAAAACATGATAGCGCTGGAGATAAATGGACTCCATGTGCATCTTACCTTTACACCATTTCCTGCGGATGATACCGTGGCCGCCGTCCGAGCAATTTTGAAGAACAGCTACGTTCGGACGCTCCAGACGTAAGGAGGCGTGACCTTGGCTAAAAGAGTTTGCTGCCTGTATCGCGTTTCCACGCTGAAGCAGGTCGAAAAGGATGACATCCCCATGCAAAAGCAGCGATGCCATGAGTTCGCCGCACAAATGGGTTGGGACATTGTTCGAGAGTTTTCCGAGAAAGGCGTGTCCGGCTTCAAGGTCTCCGCCAAGCAGCGCGACGCCATACAGGAAATCCAGCGCGAGGCGGCACTGAACACCTTTGACATCCTTCTTGTTTTCATGTTTGACCGCCTTGGCCGGCGCGATGACGAAACACCCTTCATTGTGGAATGGTTCGTCAACAACGGCATCGAGGTTTGGAGCGCCGAGGAAGGCCAGCAGCGGTTTGATAACCATGTGGACAAGCTGCTGAACTACATCCGTTACTGGCAGGCGTCCGGCGAAAGCATCAAGACCTCCATTCGTACCAAGACCCGTTTGGGGCAGATCGTTATGGAGGGCAGATTTCGTGGCGGTTACGCGCCCTATGGCTATCAGTTGGTAAAGAAGGGGCGCATAGGCAAGAAGAACCGTGAGCTGTTTGATATTGAGGTCAACCCCATGGAAGCCGCGGCTGTGCGCCGCATTTTCGATTTGGCCGACCAGTACGGCTACGGTGGCCGAAAAACCTCCACTACGCTCAAAGAGGAGGGCTTTCTCAACCTCCGCACGGGTGAGCCATTCCATTACTCCACCATCCAGAACATTCTCATCAATATTGCTTACACCGGTGTACTCCGAAGCGGTGAGAGTATCTCTGAGATATTTCCGGACTTGCAGATTATCACGCCGGAGCAATTCCAGCGTGTGCAGAAGGGCCGGAAGCAGCGGTCTGCGGACTACCTTGCAAAATGCGCTGCGGCCTATGGAACGGAAACCATCACGCTGAAGGATGGCAGCGAAGCAGAGGTTTCCCGCCCGTTTCGCAGTTATCCCCGAAAAAATACCGGCAGTGCTCTGCTGTCCGGCAATGTGTATTGCGGTCACTGTGGTGGCCGCATTTTTGCGTCAACAGCGCGAAAAACCCATCACCCCACCGATGGCAGTAATGGGCGTGTGGCCATCTACAAGTGTTATAACCGTACCCAGCACAAAGGAAACTGCGATGGCCCTACTACCTACCGTGCCGAAAAGGTGGATGCCGTGGTCAGCAAGATTATCCGGGATATTTTTCAGAAGGCCGGCACTGTCAGCGAGTACGACATCGTTCATAATCAGATCGGCGCAACGGCATCTGATCTGCAGCAGCAGATTCGGCAAGCCAAGCTGGAGCTTTCCAAGAAGCACATCGAGCAGGGCCGCTGGGAAGGCCTGATGCTGGACTCGCTGGATGGCAAGTGCCCGTTCACCCCCGAGCAGGTCAAAAGCCGACTGGACTCCGTAAAGGAGGCCATGACATCGCTATCCGCCAATATTGAATCGTTGGAAGCCCGATTGGCCGACAGCGACAGGCTCACCCAGGAGCTGAAGGATCAGCACCAGCAGCTTCTGTCCTGGGCTGAGATGTTCGATACCGCCTCCCCCGCAGAGCGCAAGCTTATCGCATCCCACCTGATCAGAGCCGTGACCCTGACCCGCGGCTACGGCATTCAGATCGACTTCAACATCTCCGAGGCGCAGTATTTGAATGGGATGGAGCCCACACCATAGGGAATCATCGCATTAAATCTCCTATATCGTTGCACCATTTTATGCAACGAATAATGCCGTTTAAGGTATAGGTGTGAAATCTTTTCGGGAAACAAGGTTCTTCGTTCGTTATCATGTAATATGAATTTATAATTGCAAACCACCTTGCTTTGCAGTATAATTATCCTATAATCTAAAGCGTTGTGAGGTGTGCGGTTTGCCGAAAAGTGTTGACGGGCTGATGCGTTATCTTCGAGACAAAAAAGGGATTTCCATATCTGGTAGCACTCAAAAACGCAAACTGCGGAATATTGGGTACTATCATGGATACAAAGGGTTTCGCTTTATCGGGAAATCCACCAACGCTATCCCATACACTGACTTTAAAGAATTGATGGCCATTTATGAGTTCGATATGCAACTCAAGTCTTTGTTATACCCGCAATTAATGTTTATTGAAACCGCATTGAAAAATTATGTCCTAGAAGAGATATTACTTGAAGGGAATAGCGATAACTTTAATTACATCTATACGAAGTTGCTAACGGATTATACGCGATTTTCGGCCGGAAGCGGAAAACAAAAAGAAGCATTAAAACTTCGATTATCTCTGCGAGATCATGTATACTCATGTCTAACAAGGGAGTACGGCAACAAGAAGGAAGTTGTACAGCATTTTTACCACAAGGACATGAGCGTGCCTATTTGGGCGATATTTGAGGTTCTCACATTAGGTGAATTTGGCACATTTTTTACTTGTTTGAAATACTCTGTACGCCGGGCTGTCTCAATCCAGCTTGGTCTGCACCAAGCAACAGATTCCGACGCATTTTTGACGAAAAAAATAATCTTTGCAATTAAAGAATTAAGAAATGCTGTTGCGCACAATGATGTTGTGTTCGACACACGCTTCGCAAGATCCAACGTGGACGGGGCTTTATCTACCTGCCTGGAGATTCAGACTGGCATCCGCAATATTACATTTAAAAGCATAACGGATTATATTATTCTTGTGGCATACCTTCTGAAACGATTTGGAGTGCCAAAGGGCGAAATTAAACGATTCATTTCAGAATTCCAAGATGCCATAGAAACGCTTCGCAAGCGAGTTCCAATCCGTGTCTTTACCAAGATTGTGCTGACGGATACGCGTAATAAGCTGCAAGGCCTACAGAAATTCATTTAAGCCAACGGATTATCTTCGACAATAAGCGGCAAAAAACACTTGCATATTGTGCAGTTATCCTGTATAATCTATGTAGGAATAGCGGTGTATCTCTGCGGAGTGCACTTGAGGAGGTCGGATGCGTCCGACCTCCTCTTTCCATTTATTGCGGTCACTGCGGTGACCGCATTTTTGCATCTACGGCAAGAAAAACGCATCACCCGACAGACGGCGGAACCGGTCGCGTGGTCATCTACAAGTGCTATAACCGCACCCAGCACAGAGGCAACTGCGATGGCCCCACCACCTATCGTGCCGAAAAAGTAAATGCTGTTGTCAGCAAGATTATCCGGGATATTTTTCAGAAGGCAGGCACTGTCGGTCAGTTCGACATCGTTCATAATCAGATCGGCGCGACAACTTTCGATTTGCAGCAGCAGATCCGTCAGGCCAAGCTGGGGGCTTTCTAAAAAGCATACCTCTATGCTCAACTTATAGATTTAACTTTGGGGTCAGGCGATGAGCCTGACCCCAACATTTACTATAGAACCTAGAAGAATTGTAGACGGCACATATTCGTATCTGCTGAATTTAGTGACACGCATCGGAGCTTAACGATGTCAACGGGGTAACATGCGGCACCTGCAGTTATCGGCTCCGCAGGCATATAAGAACCGCCGGCAGCGGAAAGCGCATCGCAGCTCGGAGCTGCACAAATAGGATCAGCAATGGCCACTTGGTATGCGAAAGCCACCATTCCAACGAGGATGTGCCGGAGTGCACCATACGCGCTGCGTTCGACGGGTTAGACGATGTGCTGGATGTGATAGCGGAAAACTGTGCGGAGATTCTGGACGCTGGTAATCGCGCAGAACTGGATCAGGTGCAACAGGACATCATAGCTATACAAGAAGGCCTCCCTCGCCATCCACAAAGCCTCGCAACAGGGCGCGGTGAGTAGAGATGGACTACGAGATCAAAGTCGCCTCCTACAACCAGCAGATGGACGAGCTGCAGGGACGGCAACGGGAGCTCAAAGCGACAGCCGGACGCTTGCGGAAGTAAAATACTGGATGGATGCCTTCAGGGAACACATCCACAGCGGCGAAAAGCCGGACACCGCCGATGCGGTCATGCTCCGCCAGCTCGCCAACAGACCAGTGGTGTACGATGCGTGGCTGGAAATTCACCTGCGGATCGGTGTGGCGCTGGAGCAGACGTATGCACATTAACCGCGTGGTTTTGGGGACACAATTATGTATATAATTATACTGATGGTTGCATTAGAAAGTGCAACTTTCATGTGTTTTCTTCCTAAATATTGGAAGAATTTTCGGCAATATAGCACAAGATATTGTGTTACTATGGCGAGAAATATTGAAAATTGTAAGGGGATGCGGTATAATGCAGTTTACGGTGGTGATAAATATGAGAAATCCCAATGCATTGATTGCAATGGCGTTTGTTAGCCAAAACTCAAACAATCCATATTCTGTATTCTGCGAATATATTAAGTATTGTATTTTTTCTGATACTGCAGATACGATGTCGATAAGCGATATTCGAGCATCGGTAAGTAAAGAATTTGGGTTGTATATTCCATACAATATCGCTGTAAAATGCCTTTCTATTATCGAGAACGAAGGCATAATTGAATTATCTGATCATCAGGTTAAGCGAACCGGTTCTTTTGATACAGATGCGTTCGATCACGAACGAGATGCATATAGAAAAACAGAAACTGCATTGATACAGGCACTGATTAGTTATGTTTCTCAATATGGATTGAGATGGTCGTTTGAATATGCGAGAGAGCAGCTAATAAAGGTGCTTGACAAAAACGGCCTTGCTTATGACATATTTATCCATGGAAAGCCTGACAGTAGTTGTGGCACTCAGCCCGCTATTTGCGTTGAGGAACTCAATGAACTACTACCAGATGAGGATGCTGTTGAAGATGATAATGTGGATAGCCAGCCTCTTTATTCTGATAGCCTTTTTGTCGGTAGATTTATTGATCAAGTTCTTTTGGAAGATGGTGCATACAAGGACTATGTATTGAGGATTTGTGAAGGCTTGATGCTTTGTGTTGGCGCGTACCAATTACCCAGTGCAGATGCACAGGCAGCAGCCCCACAAATAAGAAATGCGGGATTCTTTTTCGACACGAGATTACTTCTTAGATTCGTGGGGTGCGCCGGAGAAGCCGCGGTTGAGGCTGCGAACGAATTAGTCAAGCTCATCCAGTCGAAAGGCGGTAATATATACTACTATCCTCAGACATTGGAAGAAATGAACCGCGCTTTTGATGAGGCTATACGCAGCCTTTCATACAACGATTCGCCACGAGATGAAGAGATGCGGCTTTATGCTATGCGGGCTAAAAATAGTGTTGCCGTGTTGCGCGCTAAGAAAGCGAATCTGGAAAAAGAATTGGCAAGCGCGAATATCCATATTCGCCACCACGAAACATTCACCGATGCAGAGCGCATGAGTTTCGGATTTGACAGAATGGATTTGCAACAGTATATGGAAAGCAAGCTGCGATGGGATTCAAGAACGATAGAAAATGATGCATACTCTTTGTGGGAAACACACATGCGTCGACAAGGTGATTACTCTGAGTACTGCGGCTCTCGGCAACAATTGCCAGTTTTTGTTACTACCAATTCGCGTTTAATTGGAGTTGCTATTGCGTATCGCGATGCAAGACCGTCTGCTAAAGGGATATACGGGTGGAAACAAAATCGACTGCCTGTCATTACAGACATACGGTTAACCTGCCGGTTGTGGATTCCCTCGGAACAGAGTTCACGTTTGTCACTCCTGCATCTAACAGCAAACGCTGTAGCCGCACAACGACCGACACGGCGTTATTTGAATACTGTGCGAGAATTAGCTGTTGAGTTGGAAAAAACTGTGCCTGAATACTCAGGGATTCCTCTGTCAGCTTTTTTTGAAGATAATGTAACTGATGCTTTACTGACAAAAACTATGGGTGATGAGGAAAAGCTCAATCTCGGATCGTTCGCCAGTTCTCTCGCTGAATTGTCCGAATGGAAGGCCAGAGAGCAGGAAGAAATCACAAATCGGGTACGTGCAGAGCGGGATGAAAAAAATGCAGAATTTGATCAGCAGACAGCGAGCATCATTAGAGGTGCGGTAGATAGCAACAAAGACAAACTTGGTTTTGTTGGTTTGCTTTTGCGTATGATCCTCTGGTGGCCAGCCATTGTAGCACTATTATTTGCGGGTATAGGTTCTGTGCTTTCTTGGAGAATCGGTAATTGGAGCGTTGTATGGATCGCATTGTTACCGATTGCGGCTAAAGGTTTAGAAATGCTATTTGCATCAAAAATCGCAGAAAAAACAATGCTGAAGTGGTATATGCCAAAAGCCGAAGCCACTTTTAGTAAGCGTATAGAGAGGAATTTACGACAAGCAGAACAACCATACAAAGAAATCATCATGCGACAAGTAAAAGAAGAAACATCTTTGTGGGCGAAGTGTCAATCAATCTTGAATTTCAAATAATACGTTTGGTGCAAGGGGCTAGCATTTACGCTCCGTTTGTAACCGTCAAATCCTCAGACGCATAGACACATATGAGACAATACCTGACCCGCTATTTGGAGGATGGTCGTCTGGAGCTAAGCAACAACCGGGCGGAACGCAGTATAAAGCCTTTTGTTGTAGGCCGAAAGAATTGGCTTTCTGCACGTCATCCACAAGCGCCTCGGCAGCAATGGGATTTTTCAGCCCCCGGTAATATAGTCCGCAATGCCGTTCAGATTGTCCTCAAACAGCGGCAGGAACCGCAGCTTATAATGCTTTCCGTTCGTGGATGCGATTCCTCACTCTGCTGAAAACCTCGTCCTCCGTGTAGCGCACACTGTCGGCGGCAGCGGCCTTATCCGCTTCGTCGAGATTCATCTCGGCCTCATCCGTCAGCGCGGCATACTGCTCCAGACTCAAAACCACCATGGAGCCATAGCCGTTTTTCGTCCGGTAGACAGGCCCACCCTTCTTGACGATTTCCTCGATCTCCGTGAACTTGTTCCGCAAATCCGAAACCGGTCGAATGGTAATCATACGCAAAACCTCCTCCCCGATTGCCATGCTTGGATATGGCTATATTTTGTCATAGTTATGCCACATCGTCAACGGCTTATGCACAGGGATAATGTTCTTTCCGTCGCTATATCAGTGTGCTGGCAGAAAGGTTTGGCATCATGTAACCCACAAAAACGTTCGTCAGATTCACAATAAAACGCTGTCGTTTTCAACAAAAACGCGCAAAGAAATTGTTAGGATTAGGCTTTCATTTCGCCGCTAAAAGTTGCAAAAATCTCAAGTTTTTACAGGGTTATATAACTTCCCTTTGCAATATGGATGCAATATGTCAGCCTTGGGAGAGCGTTCGGTTCGCATCCGAGAGGTCGAGGGTTCGAATCCCTTCAGGTC
>OLSQ01001320.1_pt1 | contig 20984 bp, 14 predicted proteins | sample 1672561 | NCBI WGS metagenome assembly OLSQ01 (sample SAMEA3136699, study PRJEB25190) | human gut metagenome | biome: human gut; feature: human-associated habitat; material: faeces | place: Austria | collected 2013 | reverse complement strand
TCGGCTCCAGGCACGAAGCGAGTGGAGTCGGTATCCTCTATTCTGAATATCAAGTCACCGCCGTGCTGGCGAGCGAAAAGGTAATTGTAAAGGGCGGTCCGTACTCCTCCTATGTGCAACGGACCAGTGGGACTGGGTGCGAAACGCACCCTCACTTTTCTTTCAGACATAAGTTCGTATCACTTGTTAGCTGCAAAAGTACGCCATTTTTTCTAATTGGCAGAGGTTTTTTTGTATTTTTGCACCACATTAGGAGGGGGCTGCGCGCTCCCACACGAACAGATAGAAACATGAGCAGATTCAACCATCGACGCAAACTGACCCCTAAGGAGATATTCCTGAGGGCGACTGTACTGCTGGCCACAATACTTATCCTGGCCAGCGTGATGCCAAGAAACACCGTCAACGAACTGTCCTACAAGAAGGGCGAACCGTGGGACGACAGCCCCCTCATAGCCATGGACAGCTTCCCGGTATTCAAGCCCGATGAGGTGCTGCAGCGCGAGCGTGACAGCCTGCACCGCTATTACGAACCCTACTTCCAGCGCGACCCTGCCGTGATGGACACAATGCTGACGGCGCTGAGAACCGATTTCGTACAGCACATGAAGGGCACAGTGCCCCAGTACTACCTGTCGCACCTGCAGAAGAAGCTGGCAGAGGTGTATATGCGGGGCGTGATGGAGACCGAATGGCACGACCGTCTGCAGCAGGAGAATACGGCTATGGTGCGCTTCTTCTGGCAGAACGAGGCCAGCGCGAAGCCCTTCAAGCAGGTCTTCACAGAGAAGACCGCCTATGAATACATGATGGCCGAGGAGGACAGTACGCGCTACAACCACAGCAAGCTGAGCCAGTGCGAACTGTCGAGATACATACGACCCAACCTGAGACACGACGCCGCCAAGTCGCAGCAGCAGCGGCAGGAGGTGGATAACATGCTGGTGCCCTACATGGGACAGGTGCAGGCGGGGCAGAAGATAGTGGACCGCGGACAGATTGTAGATAACTACACCTACAATGTCTTGAAGTCGCTCGAGCGCTACCAGGAGGAGAGGCAGAAGAGCACAGCCGAGCGCGTGGCGCTTGCCGTGGGACAGCTGTTCTATGCCACGCTGATGGTGCTCATGCTCTTCGGCTACTTCAAGCAGTTCCGCAGCGACTACCTCGACAGCCCGCGCACCGTGGCGCTGGTGATGTCGCTCGGCCTCGTGTTCCCCATCATCACCTACAGCATGATGGAGCACGCCTTCATGAGCGTGTATGTGATACCCTACTGCATACTGCCCATCTTCATACGCATCTTCATGGACTCGCGCACGGCCTTCAGCACACACATCATCATGCTGCTCACCTGTGCCGTGGCACTGAAGCACCCATTCGAGTTCCTGGTGACAGAGACGCTGGCAGGACTGGTGGCCATATACAGTCTGAGGCAGCTCAACCAGCGCTCCGACCTGCTGCGCGCCGCCATCGCCGTGACTGCCGTCTCGCTGGGAGCCTACCTGTGCCTGGATATCATGGGCGGCAATCTGGCTGGCACCGACGGACTGGACAAGTGGACTTACATCTACCTCACCATTGCCGGCATCCTGTCAATGATATCCTACCTGCTGCTCATACCCGTGGAGCGCATATTCGGATTCACCTCTAATGTGACGCTCGTGGAGCTGTCGAACATCAACAACCCCATTCTGCGACGCCTGTCAGAGGAGGCGCCGGGCACCTTCCAGCACAGCATGCAGGTGGCCAATCTGGCTGCCGAGGTGGCCAACAACCTGATGGCCAAGAGCCAGCTGGTGCGTACGGGCGCACTGTATCACGACATCGGCAAACTGGAGAACCCGGTGTTCTTCACCGAGAACCAGTCGGGAGTGAACCCTCATGACGGCCTCCCGCTGGAGAAGAGCGCACAGATCATCATCCGCCACGTGACCGACGGACTGAAGCTGGCCGACAAGTACAAGCTGCCCCAGGCGGTGAAGGACTTCATAGCTACGCATCACGGCACCAGCATGGCCAAGTACTTCTACATCAGCTACAAGAACAAATACCCCGACCGCGAGCCTGACCCCAAGCTCTTCACCTACCCCGGCCCCAACCCCAGCACGCTGGAGCAGGCCATCCTGATGATGGCCGATGCCGTGGAAGCCGCATCACGCAGCCTGCCCGAATACACTGAGGAGAGCGTGAGTACGCTGGTAGAGAAGATCATCGACGGGCAGGTGAAGGACGGCTACTTCAAGATGTGCCCCATCACATTCCGCGAGATAGAGATAGCCAAAGAGGTGTTCAAGTCAAAGCTCAAGACCATCTACCACACCCGAGTACAGTATCCCGACGAAGCAAAGAAGGCCGAGGAGGCTGCCCAAGAGGCCGCCGAACAAGGATAAGCCGCCAGCCCAAAAGCATCTGAGCGCCTTCCCCCAACGAGAGGAAGGCGCTCAGTGTATATAGGGCGCAATATCTGCCTGGAAATGCACTGCTGTGCGATGGGTCATGCAGCGTGCTCCGTGGGGCATCGCAGCGCACTGCGTGGACACATGCAGCGCACTGAATTCTCCTCCCCGCTTTTATGCATAAGGATGAAACGAGCCTATGTCTGGTCTCACCTCATTCAATCCACATCATAATACACCTGCGCGCCTTTGTATTGGGGGAGCGCCAACAGGTAGCGCTGAATCTGCCGCAGATAGTCGCGGGCCTGGCTCATCGAAGCCGTGAGCTCTATCTTGACCAGCACCTTACGGATATACATCAACTGGATGCGGCCTATGGGGGGCGTATCGGGACCCAGCACGCGCTCGCCGAAGGTGCGCCGCGCCAGCTGGGCCATATCCCTGCCCAAGGCATCGGCGGTGCGCTCGTCGCGGTGCTTCACATACACACTCACCAGGCGGCACAGGGGAGGATAATTGAAGAGTTCGCGCTCCTGCATCTGCGCCTCATACATGGCCTGATAGTCGTGGGCCACCACCTGCTGAACCACTGGCGACTGCGCGTCGCGCGTCTGCAGGATGACATGCCCCTGTCCGCCCTTTCTGCCTGCACGGCCGGCCACCTGCTCCATCATCTGGAAAGCACGCTCGTGGCTGCGGAAGTCGGGCTGGCTGAGCATGCCGTCGGCATCCAGTATGCCCACCACGCTCACGCGCTCGAAGTCGAGTCCCTTGGTCACCATCTGCGTACCCACCAGCACATCGGTCTTGCCCTGCTGGAAGTCCTGCAGTATCTGCTCGTAGGCCATGCGGCTGCGGGTAGTGTCGAGATCCATGCGCGCGATGCGTGCCTCGGGCAGCACCTTGGCCAACTGGTCTTCGATGCGCTCCGTGCCATATCCCACATGGCGTATCTCCTTGCTCTCACAGTTGGGGCACTGCAGGGGTACCTGATAGGGAGTGCCGCAGTAGTGGCACACCATCTGCCGGAGACGCTGATGGTAGGTGAGGCTCACGTCGCACTTCTCGCACCTGGGAGTCCATCCGCACACATGACACTCCACTATGGGCGAGAAGCCGCGTCGGTTCTGGAAGAGTATCACTTGCCGGCGGTGCTCCAAAGCATCGCGCATGAGGTCGATGAGCTGGGGCGAGAAAGGCCCCGACATGAGCCGCTTGCGCCTCATCTCCTTCACATCCACCACCTGTATGTCGGGCAGCTGCACATCGCGGAAGCGTGTGGTGAGCCGCACCAGTCCGTAGCGTCCCGTGAGGGCGTTACGATAGGTCTCCAGACTTGGGGTGGCCGTTCCGAGTAGCGTGCGGGCCTGCATCTGTGCAGCCAGCACCAGAGCGGCATTGCGAGCGTGGTAGCGTGGAGCAGGGTCTTGCTGCTTGAAGCTGGTCTCGTGCTCCTCATCTACAATAATCAGTCCAAGGCTGCGGAAGGGGAGGAAGATACTGCTGCGCACCCCCACGATGATGTCGTAGGGATGGTCGGAGAGCATCTTCTGGTACACCTCCACGCGCTCAGCGTCGGGGTAGCGGGAGTGATAGACGCCCAGCCGGTCGCCGAAGACCCGCTTCAGACGCTCGGTCAGCTGGGTTGTGAGAACTATCTCGGGGAGCATGTAGAGCACCTGCCGCCCCTGCTCCAGCTCCTTTTGTATGAGGTGGATATAGACTTCGGTCTTGCCACTGCTGGTGACTCCGTGCAGCAGGCAGGTGCTCTTCTGCTGCCACGCTGACTCAATCTGGTCCATCGCCATCTGCTGTGCATCGCTCAGGGGATGCATGACGAGTCCAGTGGGCAACTGGCTCTGTGAGAGGCGGCCAACGGGTTTCTGCCACACCTCCAGCACGCCCTTCTTCCTGAGGGTGTTGAGTGTGGAGGGACTATAGGTGTTGTCCTGCAGTAGTTCGTCGCGGGTGACATCCTTGAGCAGAGTGTAGTTCTGCAGCACCTGGGCGGCAGCGGCGGATGAGAGTTGCATGTATCGTGTGAGCAACTCCTGCTGCTTGCTCTTGCGGGGAAGCGAGAGGAAGAAGCCGCGCAGGGTGGCTTCATCGAAGTATTCCTGGGTAAGGCGCACACAGGGCAGGGTACGTGGCTTGTAGGTGCGGCGCACTTCCTCCTTCATCCTCAGCGCACCCTTCTCAAGCATGCGGTTGACAACAGAGAGGATGGAGGCATGCCCCGTCTGTTTCTGCAGCGCGGCCAGTGTCTGCACAGGGTCCTGTTCCAGAAGGTCGTAGATGCGGCGCTCCGAGGGTGTGAGGCTGTCCGTATCGGTGAAGTCATCGGCATACATCACGCTGCTCTCGCTCTCGAGCTTAAGCCCCGAGGGCAGCGCGGCCTTATACACATCGCCCAGAGTACACAAATAATAGTCGGCTATCCAGCGCCACAGGCGCAACTGCGCGGGCAGCACCAGAGGGGCATTGCCATTGAGTTCGAGCGCCTCCTTGGTGGCATAGTCGGGCTTGTCGTCATGCAGGCGCACTATGATGGCGCTGTACATCTTGCGGTTGCCAAAGGGGACAATGACACTGCACCCCACCTGGGCACACGTCTGCAACTGGGCAGGAAGTGCATAGGTGAAGGTCTCGCCAATGGGCAAGGGAAGCACTACATCTGCATACTTGGCCATGGGAAGTGTGGTTCAGAAGAGACAGGTGAGGCTCACCTGGCAAGAGTTTTTCTTTATGTCGAACCTGCGTATCTGCTCGCTCACGCTCTGCTTCCAGCATTCATCGTCAATGCCGAAGTTGTAGGTGAAGCCGAGCTTGAGGTGACCAAAGAAGTCGAAGCCTGCTCCTACGTTCCAACTGAGCGTGCCGGGGTCGAGGCGGACATCCACATCATCCTCGAGTCGAATGTGGCGTCCACGATTGAGGAAGCGCCTCCATTGGGGGCCGGTAGCCACATAGATGCCCAAGGGCTTGCCCAAGCGGAAGGTAAAGCGGAGGTTGAGGGGAATGACCAGATAGGACAGATCATGCTCATGAAGCGCTTTGGTCTCGCGTTCCTCAAAGTCCATGTTGCGCTGGTTATAGAGCAAAGAGGCATCGAGAGCCAGATAGTCATTGGCAAACTGGAGGCTTGCCTGGGGGCCCAGAAACCAGCCCGTGTGGTTGCTGGCACGGTAGAGGTCCGACTTGAGGGTCAGCCGTCGGGCATCCCAACCAGCCTGCACACCCCACATGACACGCCTGGCCATGGCAGGATATGCCACAGCCAGAACGAGTATGAGGAATATCGGAAACCGCTTCATAGGCACGTGTTAACGACGTTGACGACGAGCACTCACCCGAGGAGCCGCATTCTCGCTCTTCTGCTTGGGTTCCTTGGTGGTTTCGCTATTGCGCCGCCGGCTGCTGCCAGCCTGCACAGAGGTCTCCCGGCGTGCCGATGTGCGCTTCACCTTCTCGGGCTTGGCGGCAACGGCAGGCACACTGTCGGTAGAGTCGGTGCGGTGTCCCCACACCACCTCTTCGAAGTCGGTGAGCTGCTGCTCTATCTTCTTCTGCTCGCGGCTCATGGCACTGTCAGACTTGCAATAGCTTGCCAGAACACGCCCCTGCAGGTTGTTGGTCTTGTATATCTTGCCTTCGTAACGGTTCATGGTGAAATAATCGTCGGCAGTCATATTGGTCACGTTGTTGAGGTTGCTGCCCATCACCGGCAAGCGTGACAGCCAGGGGGCGATGTCGCTGTACTTCACCCAGAACAGGGGATAGGGTGTTGCCTCAGTGGTGAACTCGTCTGCTCCACGCATCAAGATGGGGCACAAGGCAGTCACCTTGGTGCTGAAGGTACCCGTGCGCTGGTCCAGATAGACACTTTCCTTGAGGTAATAACGTGTGGCCTCGGCGCTGGGCACATCACTGTCAGCAACCTGCAACTTGCCGTCCTTCTCCTCATAATAGATGCCATAACGCTCCAGCATGTCCTTCACGGTGAGCTTGTCCTTGGCATCAAACGACTCGTTGCCGTCGAGCTGGTAGGTATAGGCCGGCACACGACCCGTGAGGATAAGGCGGAAGAGGTAGGTGAAGAGGTTCACCTGCTTGCCTTGAGGCTCCACAGGATAATAGAGCGGAGCATTCTTGTCCTTGGTGAGGTCGAGCTGGCGGTATATATCGCGCTTCCACACCACATCGTCGGGCATGCTGGCCGACGTGGGAAACTGCATCGACGCACGGTCGTTGCCCTTCTTCTGCACCTCAGTCTTCTGGCCTGCACCTGCCGCCGAAGTGGTGCGCCTCTTGGCGGGCTGTGCACTTGCGATGCCTGTTGCCAGCGCCACTACAGAGAAGAGGAGGAATATACGCTTCATATTATACATTATATATATAGTTACTTGATGATGACCTCCATGGCGCCGTTGAGCGTACGCTCAATGCCATCGGGGCCTGTTGCACGGATGTTCGTGATGTAGAAACGCTTGTTGCGGGCGAGTGTGCGCATCTGCCCCTTCTGCTGGTCAGAGAAGTTGGCACCCTGGCTCTTATAGGGTACAGCATTGCCCATAGCATCATAGAAGACAGTCTCGAAGCCCTGCACATGGAAGGCTATATTCAAGAGTCCGTCGTCGATGCTCGCTCCTATGCCCGGTGTATTCATCAGCACCTGCTTGCTGAGTGCACCTCCGCGGAAGTGGCTCTCGGCTCCGGTGGCATCATTGAAGGCGATGTAGGCGGTGGGATCAGGCAGTTTGCGCACGCGGAAATTGAATTTGCCCATCTCCTGCACACGGCCTTCATTCTCGGCACTTACCGTTATCACGGCCTGTCCACCCACCTGAGTGGGCTTGGCAATGTACTTTCCGTCACCCTTGGGAACGAGGTTGCCACCCGTCATGCTCACGCGCAGCTTGCTTGTAGCAACGCCCGGCACGCTCACACTCATGGGGTTGTCATATCCCGCATAGAGCACATTCATGATGTCGGCACTCACGGTGGCACTGGGAGCCACCACGCTGTATTTCTGCTGGAAGTCGCGTCGAACTGTCTCGCCAGAGCCGTTGAGCATCTCGATATAGCCGTTGAGAGTGAAATCGCCCGTGCGGCTGCACACCGTCTCATACACTCCGTGGTCGCCCGAAATGCGCTGGCCGCCCACATAGATGGTAGGACGGCGGGTGGTGTCAACAGCAGCCATGATAATCTGGGCGCTAAAACGTCCGCCCTGCACCACGGTCTGTGCCGACGGGATAACGTATGCATTGAGCTGGTTGACGCGGATATCCTTGACATCCACATTATTGATGAGTCCATGAAGCACCTCTCCCTCGGCATAGCGCACATCGTTCTGCAACTTGGTGAGAAGCGTCACTGCGGCTGCCGTAGGCATATTCTCAAACATGTACTCCTGCCAGTTCTTGCCCAGGGTAGTGGCTTTGGCAGGCACCTTGGTAGAGAGGCTGTTGCTGATGAGCTGTCTCTGCTGCTTGTCGCTCACCATTGTTATCACCTGGTCACGATAGCGGTTGATGGCCTTGTAGAGTTCTTTGCCGCGTCCTTTACCGGGTGCCAGCATCACCTGTGTGCTGGCTTCCAAGTCCTCGCGGTTCTTTATGTTATCCACATCACCCTCCTTGCCGTCGCTCTTCTTCACGATGGCAATTTTGAGTTCTTGTGCCAGATTGTAGAGTGAATCGCTCATCCCCTTCACCTGCAGCGCCTTCTGGTACCACACGCGCACCTTTTCGGGATTGGCCTTCATCTGCTGTTCGAAGGTCTTGTAGATGCCCTCGTTGACCTTGCTGGCGCTCTGAGTAGATTGGCTCAGGCCGTCAGACACCAGTGAGAAACCGTTGAGCACGTCGCTCGACACATTGAGTGCCAGCATGGCCATAAGCACCACGTACATCAGGTTAATCATCTTCTGGCGGGGAGAGATCCTTTTCTTCTTTATTGGCATATCAGTTGAGCCTTGTGTTGGTCTATACTATATTATATAATGTATCATGCTCACGCCTGTTCGGCAGCGGGCTGTGTGCCTGCCACTGGTGCCATGTTGACGGTGAGGGCCTTTATCATGCGGCCATACACATTGTTGAGTTCCTCTATCTGCTGCGCCATACGGCGGGTCTGCTCATCTATCTGCTCGATGGTGCTCACCTGCTTGCTGATGTTGCGCAACTGCAGTTCGTACACGGTGGCTATGCCTGTGAGAGTGCGGTTGAGGTTCTCCATCTCCTCGCTGTCGGTGCTCATGCGGGCAGCCTGCTCCTTGACGCGAACAAGCACCTCGGTGAGTGACTTGAGCTCCTGAGCATAGTTCTGCACAGCCTCTTCCACCTCTGAGGGGTCGGTAGAGCGTGCCAGAGCGGGATCGAGAGAGGGCGATGTGCCGTTCTGCAACTGGTCGAGAGCGGCCTGGGCGGCGGCAGCAGCCTGTCCGGCAGCAGCCAGATTGGCAGCGGCAGCGCTCAATCCGGTGGCGCTGGAGAGCGCATCGGCGTCAACAGCAACTGGATTCACACCTCCAGTCACCACAGTGGCTGCGGGTGCGACAACGGCTGCAGGCTGTACCGCAGCGGCTGGCTGGACAACAGGCGAACCGATGATGATGGTACCCGACTGCTGTTCCTCACCGTCGGCAGCTGCCTGTGCGCCGCCCTGAATGACGATGTTCGGACCGGCCGACGAGCCCGTGATATTGGGAACAGACTTCTGCTCCTCGGCAGGTATCTTGTCATAAGGCTTGTCGAAGCCCGATATGAAGAACACAAACACCTCGGTACCCATGCCCACGAAGAGCATCGCATTGGCTCCTGGCAGATGGGTGAGTTTGAAGAGTGTACCCAGTATGACGACTGCAGCACCCCAGCTGTAGGCGTAGTTCATGAAGACCTGACCCGCGGGGGAGTCCATCCACTTTTGGATTTTGGCTATAATATTCATCTCTCTAATGTACTTTATCTGTGTTAGCTGTCTTGTTTTCTCTCACTTTGCAGAGGCATTCCCGACAGAAGCCTCATCACTTGCGGCGTGCCGATGCCGCAGGCTTCTTGGCTCCGCCCTTCACTTTCTGACTGCCGCTACGGTCGTTGACCATGGTGCGCACGCAGCGGAAACCGATGTAGCAGCGGGGCTGGTTCTGATACTCATAGGAGCGCCATGCCGAGCGAATCATGCTCTCGGGGTCTTTCCACGAACCTCCACGCACGCTTTTCTTCTTCAAGCGATAGGGATCTTCCTTGGCTGCGTTGTACTTCAGTTCTGGGTTCATATCGCTCATGCTCTCCACTCCTGCTTCGGTATAGACGGTGCTCGTCCACTCGGCCACGTTGCCGGCCATGTCGTAGAGGCCGTTACTGTTGGGGCTGAAGATGCCGCACTTCGAGGTGATGAGCGAACCATCCTTGGTGTAGTTGCCGCGGTCGGGCTTGAAGTTGGCGTAGTAGCATCCGCTCTCGCTCTTCACTTCCAGGTTCTTCCAGGGGAATGGGTTGCCCTCCTTGCCACGTGCCGCAAACTCCCACTCTATCTCGGTAGGCAGGCGGTAGCGCTGTATCTGCTTGGCATATCCGCCCATACCCTTCATCAGGAAGCCGGTGCGCCAGGCACAGAATGCGTTTGCCTGTTCCCATGATACGCCCACCACTGGATAATCGTCATAGGCAGGATTGCTGAAATAGAGCTTCATGTAGCGCTCATTGTCGGCATTCTGGAAGTCATTCACCCAGCATGTGGTGTCGGGGTAAATGTTCACGATATAGGTATTGAGGAAATCCCACGGACCCGAGAGCGGGCGTGTGATGGTCTGCCTCACTATCTTGCCGTCGTCATCTATCCACGCTGTATCCTTGCTTATCATCACATCGCCCATATCCACAGCATGGTCTGTGTTGAGATCGCGCTCCTCTGGATTGAGGCGGTACTTGCGCAAGGCAGCAGCAGCATAGTCGTATATCTCGTATCGATAATTGAGCTGGCTGGCATCGAGCATCTTGGTGCCGTCGATGGGATGGGTCACATACACGCTCTCGATGGCACGCTGCTCATCCTCGTTTGCCTTCTTCCAAGGGATAGCCTTGCTCCAGTTGAGATGCGGAGTCACCGGGTTGCCCTCCTTGTCCTCCTCTATCTTGTAACTCTCGTCACCGCCATAGGCCGGATCAGCCAGGCGCTCGCGGATGATGCTGTCGCGCACCCAGTTGACAAACTGACGATACTTGGCGTTGCTCACCTCGTGCTCATCCATCCAGAAGCCATCCACACTGATATCCCTCACAGGGAATTCTGTGCCCCATAGCGAGTCGTTGTCCTCGATGCCCACGCGCAGTGAACCCTTGCGGACGGCCACCATGCCGTAGGGGGTAGGCTCGCTGTAGGCCGACCCTCTCACGCCAGTGAGCTCACCGCCAGTGGCGTTGGCGCTGGAACTGCTTCCCATGCAACCTCCCATTGTGAGGCTTGCCAGGGCGAGCGAAAGCGTAATAAGCAGACTCTTTGTCTTCATATCCTTTGTCTTCTCTCTGTATGTTTCCTATTTATTATATGCGTGCGCGTGCCGTTCTGTCACAGCAGACGCACACTCTTGTGCAGGTTCTTTCCCTTTTTGAAGAGGTTGAGGTCGGTCTGATAGCCCAGCATCACCTCGTGGGTACCGTTGAGCGCGCCTATTCCGCCCGTATAAACCTCATAACTGTAGCCGATGTTGATGCCGTGGAAATTGATTCCGAGCATCACGCCTACACTATACGTGGGGCTGTACATCACGCCGCCATAGAGTTTGTGCTTGGCTCCGTCGTACATCAAACGGGCACTCACGTCGCCACGCCACTCGCTCAAGTCGGTACGCAACAGGGCATCGGTGGCCACTGCATACTGCGGATTGCGGAAGCGGAACTTGTATCCGCCCATGGCGTAGAACGTTGGATCCACCTTCAGTTCGTAGCTCTTGTCGTCACCCAGCCTGATTGTCGGCCCCATCAGATGTGCTGCACTCAGCCCTGCATACCACACCTGCTTGTAGGTGTAGCGCAATCCAGCATCCAGGTCGAAAGCCGTGCCGTTGACCTGGCTTGTGGCAAAGGCGGGGTCGCTGCTATCCTCCGTATCGGCTTTTGAGCCGTCGAAACCTTCGGTGAGAATCACCGGCCTCAGTCCCACACTGAGCCTGCCCTTGCCAAGCTTCTGGTGATAGGCGTACTGCAGATATATCTTCTTGGTGGTGAAAAGCCCGGCCTTGTCGTTCATGAAGCCCACTCCGGCTCCATGGCTTGGCCCGAAGAACCACAGGGGGAGGTCGGCAGTAAGGGCCATCGTAGCTGGTGCGCCCGAGAACCCGGCCATCTGCTGGCTGTAGGCTGCATGCACATCAAGCTGGCCATAGACACCTGCCGCTGCAGGGTTATACCAGGACTGTAGCGCCCATGAATTGGTGAACGCCACGTCGAATTGTGCCCGTGCCTGTAGGGCAACCAGCAGCATACCTATCCACAGCAGTCTTCTCATCCTATCTGTAATAACGTTCCCGACTCCCATATTATTGTACATGCGGGCGTAAAATCTTTCCCTTTCTGCCCTGCACACCGCTCCACCACCGTTCAAGCCGCACTCACCCGCCCGCCAAGAAAGCGCCACAAGGGTAAGGAAACCCAATCCACATTGGTTCATAAAAGAAAATATCCGGAAAAAGAATAGGGTGCCTGAGGAGTTTTAGCTAACTTTGCGGGACAAGAAGCCGCATCACGGAGATGCGGACAGACTAACAAGAAAGAAAAAGGAACATGATACACTGGATTTGGGCATTCGTCTTCATAGCACTAATAGCGGTATATTTCTACAGGAAAAAAGAGCAGAAGAGGCAAAGCCAGAAGGATTCGTCGGCTGCAGAAAACTCCCAGCCCAAGCCTGCTATGCCTACGGCGAGAGAACGTTTCCAGGAAATACAGGCCAGCGAAAAGGGTACCGACAAGAGCGATGGAACGGCAGACAACACAAAGAAGACCGATGAAAAGGGCGATGAAACCGCCCCAAAGAAGACTGCCATGGACCTGTGCCTGGAATTCCTGCACAAATACAACTGCGACGTAAGCTTCGACGAGGAAGATGACTCAATAATCGACTTCAACTTCCAGGGCGGTTTCTTCCGCATTGAAGTATGGAACGACAATGTGGTAAACATCCTGTACCCCGACATCTACAGGGTGACACTGGACGACTACGATGAAATCTCACGGGTAAGGAAGGCCATCAACGAATTCAACTCTTACCAGTTCGGCACCATGTTCTACACTATCAACAAGGAAACCAACAGTCTGAGGGTGCACTCCAGACACATCTGCAACTTCCCCGGCATAGGGGTAGAGCAATCCAACATCATGCTCTATTCTACACTCTCGGCCTTCTTCGAGTCAAGATTCAGATTCTTCCATTTTCTGAACCGAGTCACCGAAGAAGAGAAGAAACAGAAGTAGCAACAGGACAGAACACACCTGCACAGGCACACGCAAAACAATCATAACCACAAGACTATGAAACAGAAAATGACAAGAATGGTGCTGCTCGCCACACTGTGGGGCTGTGCAGCGGCACAAGCAATGGCCATCGACCCGTCGGGAAGCCGCCTCGACCGCAGCGGCGGAATGGATGGAGGGAGCGCACTGGCGCTCATCGTCCTGCTCATCATCGGCGGTTTCATCGCGATGATGAAGAGGAAGTGAGTCACGACAGCCTCTTCCGCACAGGCACGAAACCGCCCTCTTGACACCGAGAGAGAAACTGCACAAACACATCAAGGGCAGTCCCCCGCAGAGAGGACTGCCCTTGATGTTTCCGTCCATTGGATTCCAGGCACTTCGCCACCGCAGACAGAGGGACAGGAATACCGGCAAGAACGCGCACCGGAAACTCCTGCCGGCCTCTTCACATCCCCCTTCTTCTGCCTATCCAGGCACCCATCCTGCCCCTCGGAGCAGACTGGGCAAGAAAAGGCAGCAAGCTTACTTCGCCAAGTAATACTGGATACTTGGCCGTTTATCCTTGGATACATTGCCAAGTATCGTTGGATGCTTTTCCCGGGCCATCTCTGCGGCAGCGGCTTACAGGCAGAAAGAGTGAGGGCTGACATCCGTACGAAACGGTTGCCAGCCCTCATTCCCCTTGGCCTGCTTCTGCAATGATCGGCTTACAGAAGCGGCATCAGCGGATTTATCTTACGCGGTAGCGCACCTCCTTGGTGCGGAACTTCTTCACGCTCTGCTTGTCCTTCACGTCCTTCAGACCAGTTGCCACGATGATGCTCACGCGGTTCTTGTCGTTCTCAGAGAAGGGCTGAACGGTATCGCCATAGCTGCTTGAGGTGATAGAAGACTTGGGAACGCCTGCATCCACGAGAGCCTTCACAGCCTTCTCGGCACGCTGGGCAGCAAGCTTCTTGTTGTAAGAAGGATTGCCGGTGCCCTTATCGGCGTATGACTTGACATCCACCTTGCACTCGCGATGATCCTTGAGGAACTCACCGATAGCCTTCAGCTGAGCCTCTGCACGGAAGTCACTCTTGTCGATGGGATAGAAGACATTCCATGTCATCTTGCCATCCTCTACGCGTGCACTCTCCACCACGTCGTCATACCATATGGTATCCATACGTGTAGCCCACTCTTCCTCAACGGGAGCAGCCACAGCCTTCTTGGCCTTCTTGTAGCCGAACTTCACAGCCAGACCCAGTGAAGCGGTCAGCTGCCAGTCGTCGCTGCCATTGACCTTGCTGTTGAAGCGGTCGCCCAGGCTGTTTGCGTCAACTTCCAGATTGAGGCTCACGTTCTTGTGCAGGTTGACATCGAGCTGTGCACCCACACGTGCGTTGTGGCTGAAGAGGTCATCCTTGTAGGCACGAGGCATGTCGGTCTTGCGCACGAAGGCATCATCATTGTCCCATGCATAGTTCAGACCGATACCGCCGATGAGGTACAGGTTCACGGGATAATAGTCCTTGCGGCCAAAGAGAGTGACCAGATTCAGCATCAGGTCGAAGTCGGTGGTGACATACTTGTAGTCATACTTGTAGTCGTTATCGCCTCCCTTGAAGCCTCCCTTGTTCCACATTCCGCTCACATGCAGTCGTGAGCCCACTACAGGAGTAAACCATCCGCCCAGGCTCACTGCCGTATTGGGAGTGATGAGCTTGGCATTGTTGTAGTTGGTGAACGTGGTCTGACCGCCACCCTGGATGCCTATAAACATGTGGGGGAATGGCTTGTAGTCCTTTTCCGTCGCGCTGGACTCCTGCGCCATTGCGGGAGCCGCGATGCCCGTTGCCAGCAAAGCAAGGGCAAACAGTTTCTTGATAGACGTCATGTTATTGTAGTTAAAAGATATTGTTTCCACTTTCCACCCGCCAAGCACCCCTAAAGAGTAGCCCATACGAGTAGTATAACCGCAAATGTATGCAGTTTTTTCGCCATCAGCAAGGAATTTTATAACTTTCTTTCAACAACGTTAAAGAATAAAAACAAAAAGGGTGCAGATGACCTCCAAAACGCTATTTTTTACTAACTTTGTGAGATATAACTTGCACATTAGGCAACATGACAACAGAAAACACTATCATCAGCAGTGTCAAGACGCACCACGAGCTCAAGGAGTTTGTGCGCTTCAATTACGAACTCTACAAGGACAACCCCTATGCGGTGCCCGATTTCCTGGAGGATACACTGGACACATTCAACAAGAAGAAGAACCCTGCCTTCCGCTTCTGCGAGGCTGAGTGGTTCCTGGCTCGGCGCGGCGGCAAGATAGTGGGCCGAGTGTGCGCCATCATCAACCGCAAAGCCAACGAGCAGTGGGGACAGAAGACCGTGCGCTTTGGCTGGATTGACTTCATCGACGACCCCGAAGTGTCGGGGCTGCTGCTCCGTACCGTGGAGGAATGGGGCCGCGAGCGTGGGATGGAGAAGATAGTCGGCCCCATGGGATTCACCGATATGGACCTGGAAGGTATGCTCACCGAGGGGTATGACCAACTGAGCACCATGAACAGCATCTACAACTACCCCTACTATCCGCAGCACATGGTGCAGCACGGATATGCCAAGGAAGTGGGCTGGGTGGAGCGCAAGGTATTTGTTCCGCAGCCTGGTCACGAAGCCCACAAGGACAAGTACTTCCGCATAGCCGAGATGGTGAAGAAGCGCTATGGCTTCCGTATCCACAAGTTCAAAAACAAGAGAGAGATACGTGAAGGCGGATATATACCCAAGGTGCTGGGCGTTGTGAACCGCTCCTATGCCAACCTCTATGGCTACAGCCAGATGGACGAAGAGCAGATGAACGTATATGCCGACCAGTACCTGCAGTACCTCGACAAGCGTTACCTCTCGGTGGTGGAGACTGCCGAGGGTGAAGTCATCGGCATGGGCATCTGCATCACCAGTCTGAGCCGGGCTATCCAGAAGGCAAAGGCAAAGCTCTGGCCCTTCGGATGGTACTATATGGCCAAGGCATTGTGGTTTGACAAGCATCCCAAGGTACTGGACATGCTGCTCGTGGGCGTGCTGCCCGAGTATCAGGAGAAGGGTGCCAACGCACTCATCTTTGCCGACCTCATTCCCGAAAGCACGAAGGATGGGTACGAATGGGCAGAGACCCATCACCAGTTGGAGGACAACATCCCCAGCCAGGCGCAGTGGAAGAACCTCGACTGCGTGATACACAAGAAGCGCTGTGCCTTCAGCAAGAAACTATAAACGCAACAAATGGAAGAGAACCAGAATATACAGCAACCTACCGTACAATACACCGAGGACAACGTCATACACCTGTCCGACATGGAGCACGTACGCACCCGTCCAGGCATGTACATCGGACGTCTGGGCGACGGTTCGCATGCCGAAGATGGCATATACGTGCTGCTCAAGGAGGTCATCGACAACAGTATCGATGAGTTCAAGATGAATGCCGGCAAGCGTATCGAAGTGACAGTGGAGGACAATCTGCGCTGTACGATACGCGACTATGGACGTGGTATCCCCCAGGGAAAACTGGTGGAGGCGGTGTCGATGCTCAATACAGGGGGCAAGTATGACTCCAAGGCGTTCAAGAAGAGCGTGGGACTGAATGGTGTGGGACTGAAAGCGGTGAACGCTCTAAGCCGCCATTTCGAAGCACGCTCCTACCGAGACGGACAGGTGAGAAGCACCACCTTCGAGTGCGGAAAGCTCATCACCGACGTCACCGAGCCTACTGACGACGAGACAGGAACCTACATCTACTTCGAACCCGACCCGTCGCTCTTCAAGCATTACTCGTTCAGAGGGGAGTTCGTAGAGGAGATGCTGCGCAACTACACCTACCTCAACACCGGCCTGACAATCATGTTCAACGGCCGGCGCATCCTCTCGCGCAACGGACTGAGCGACCTTCTGACCGACCGCATGACGGCCACCGCGCTTTATGACATAGTGCATCTCAAGGGCGAGGATATCGAGATAGCCTTCACCCATTGCAATCAGAACGGCGAGGAATACTACTCCTTCGTCAACGGCCAGCACACTACGCTGGGCGGCACACACCAGGCTGCCTTCAAGAAGTACATCGCAGAGGTCATCAAGGAGTACAGTGGCAAGAACTACGACTACAGCGACATCCGCAACGGCATGGTGGCGGCCATCAGCATCAACATTCAAGAGCCGCTCTTCGAAAGCCAGACCAAAATCAAGCTGGGTTCGCTCACCACAGAACCCGACGGCGGCATCTCCATCGACAAATTCATAGGCGACTTCGTGAAGAGCCAGGTAGATAACTTCCTGCACAAGAATACGGATGTGGCCGAAGTCATCCTGCAGAAGGTGTCGGAGAGCGAGCGTGAGCGCAAGGCAATGGCTGGTGTGGCCAAGAAAGCGCGCGAGATGAGCAAGAAAGCCAACCTGCACAACCGCAAGCTGCGTGATTGCCGCATACACCTCAACGATGCAAAGGGCGACCGCCAGGAGGAATCGTGCATCTTCATAACCGAGGGCGATTCGGCCAGCGGCAGCATTACCAAGCTGGTGAACAACATGGTCGCCGGTGCGTACCTGTCCGCCATTGCCGAGGGCTACGCGTTTGCCGCCAAGGCAGGCATCGACCTGCAAACCACGTTCGACGCCACCCGCTGCGGCTTTGCAGGCGGCCCGCTGTACGACAACAAGGTGCCTAAGATTATCCACCGGGACTATGAGCCGGGCGCGCGCATTGCTGTCCATCTGAAGGACATCCACAATGCCAAGCACTTCGCCCACAAGCTGGGCGTGGACACGCCTGTTACGGATATCACCATGCAGATCATGGAGTGGATGGGCGATAACGGCTATATCGACATCGATCAGGCCGGTATGGTCAAGTACTTTGAAGCCAAGATGGATGTCAAGGTTGGTTCGGAGGACAAGTGACCGTTTCCTGAATTTTTGAGATCCGAGGAGTGCGCCGCAATTTTGCGGCGCTCTCTTTTCCTGTGCTGCGGCAGGTCTGCGCCCCGTTCCCGGCCGCGTGTGTGAAGGGAACGGGCAAACCGTCTGCCGGGAAAGGCACAAAATTTGCCAGGGAAGTTCCAAGAGATTCTGGTAATATGGTCAAAAATGGATTTGCCGCTTGACAAGCCTGCCGCTTTCAGGTATCATGACTCCATTGCAACTCATATCACGCAAATACGATGACGGGGAAAAATTCCTTCCGCAGACGCTTCAGAGAGCTGCCGGATGCTGTGAGGCAGCGCAGAGCGGAACGATGTCACTGGCCCCTGAGTAGCTTCGCTGAGACCTGTGTTTAGGCGAAGCCGGATTTCCTCACCGTTACCAAAGAGGCGGATTCGTCTGACGTGGGTCAGGCTGATGCCGGAAGTGGGCAGCTATGCCAATGAGAGTGGTACCGCGGAAGTTTTGAGCTTTCGTCTCTTCAACAGGAAGAGACGAAAGCTTTTTTGTCGTTTAAGGAGAAAAATAAGCAGGAGGAACAGAAAGATGAAGCGAATCAAAATTTTTGACACAACCTTGCGGGACGGTGAGCAGTCCCCCGGATGCAGCATGAATCTGGCGGAAAAGATCGAGATGGCCAAGCAACTGGAAAAGCTGGGCGTGGACATCATTGAGGCGGGCTTTGCCATCGCCTCTCCCATGGATCACAAGAGTGTGCAGGCCATTGCCGCCGCTGTGACGAACTGCACCGTGGCTTCTCTGGCCCGCTGCACCAAGGGCGACATCGACGCCGCGTGGGACGCTGTGAAGGAGGCCAACCACCCCCGTATCCATGTGTTCCTCGCCACCAGCGACATCCACATGGAGTACAAGCTGCGGATGACGCGGGAGCAGGTACTCCAGCGTATCAGCGAAATGGTGGCCTACGCCAAGAGTTTCTGCGACGATATTGAGTTTTCCGCCGAGGACGCATCCCGCTCCGACTGGGCGTTTCTGGCCCAGTGCTACTCCAACGCCGTAGCCGCTGGCGCCACCACCCTGAACGTGCCGGATACGGTGGGCTACTCCACGCCTCAGGAAATGGCGGAGCTGATTACCTACCTCCGCCAGAATGTCACCGGCGTGGAGCATACGGATATTTCCGTCCACTGCCACAACGATCTGGGCATGGCTGTGGCCAACTCTCTGGCCTGCGTCAAGGCAGGCGCGACCCAGATCGAATGTACCGTCAACGGCATCGGCGAGCGGGCGGGCAACGCCAGTCTGGAAGAGCTGGCCATGGCCATCCGCACCCGCGCGGATTTCTACGATGCGGAAACCGGCATTAACACCAGGCAGATCTACCGCTCCAGCAAGCTCCTCAGCAACATCACCGGCGTACCCATCCCGCCCAGCAAGGCCATTGTGGGCGCTAACGCCTTTGCCCATGAGTCCGGCATCCATCAGCACGGCGTCATCGCCAACGCCCAGACCTACGAGATCATGAAGTCCACCGACGTGGGCATTCCCCAGAATACCATGGTGCTGGGCAAGCACTCCGGCAAGCACGCTCTGCGGGAAAAGCTGGAATCCATGGGCTACGAGCTGACCGACGAGGAGCTGGAGAACGTGTTCGTCCGCTTTAAGGATCTGGCGGACAAGAAAAAGAATATCACCGGCCGGGACATCGAGGCGCTGGTGCTGCATCGCCGGGGCGTGGTGCAGGGAGACTGCCAGCTGGTCAGCCATGTGGTCAACACCGGCCACGGCGTCCCCAACATCTCCTGCATCAAATTGCAGCGGGGGGATGAGGCGCTGGAGGACGTGGCCATCGGCAGCGGCCCGCTGGACGCCTCCTTCAAGGCCATCAACCGGATGCTGGGGATGGATGTGAAGCTGGAGAGCTTCAGCCTCAACGCCGTCACCGACGGCGAGGACGCCGTGGGCGAGGCTGTGGTGAAGGTGGCGCTGCCGGACGGCCGGGCCTGCACCGGCACCGGCATTTCCACGGACATCATCGAATCCTCCATCCGCGCCTATGTCAACGGCATCAACAAGATTATGGAATCCGGCAACTGAAGGGAGAACAGAGATATGGGAATGACAATGACGCAGAAGATTCTGGCCAAGCACGCGGGACTGGACAGCGTGCGGGCCGGACAGCTGATTCAGGCCAGGCTGGATCTGGTTTTGGGCAACGACATCACCACCCCTGTGGCCATCAACGAGTTTGAAGCCGCCGGATTCAGCAAGGTTTTCGACAAGAGCCGCATCGCCATGGTGATGGATCACTTCGCCCCCAACAAGGACATCAAATCCGCCACCCAGTGCAAGCAGTGCCGCACCTTTGCCCGCCGCTTTGACATCGACCATTTCTACGACGTCGGCGCCATGGGTATCGAACACGCCCTGCTGCCGGAAAAAGGTCTGGTAGCCCCCGGCGAGGCCGTCATCGGCGCAGACTCCCACACCTGCACCTACGGTGCGCTGGGCGCATTCTCCACCGGTGTCGGCTCCACGGATATGGGCGCTGCCATGGCGGCCGGCGAGACGTGGTTCAAGGTTCCCTCCGCCATTCGCGTCAACCTCACCGGCAAGCTCCGTCCCTTTGTCTCCGGCAAGGACGTGATCTTGACCCTCATCGGCATGATCGGCGTGGATGGCGCACGGTATCAGTCCATTGAGTTTGCGGGCCCCGGCGTGGCCAGCCTGACCATCTACGACCGCCTGACCATCTGCAACATGGCCATTGAGGCCGGCGGCAAAAACGGCATTTTCCCGGTGGACGATGTGACCCGCGCCTATGTGGAGGACCGGGTGAACCGCCCGTGGACCGCCTTTGAGGCCGATCCCGACGCCGAGTATGAGCGCACCATCGATATCGATCTCTCTCAGGTGGACTGCACCGTGGCGTGGCCCCATCTGCCGGAGAATGCCCACAGTGCGCGGGAGGGCAGTGACATTGCCATCGACCAGATCGTTATCGGCTCCTGCACCAACGGCCAGCTGGCGGATATGGCCGCTGCCGCTGCCATTCTGAAGGGACATCATCTGGCTCCCAACGTCCGGGGCATCGTCATTCCCGCCACCCAGAGCGTCTACCGGGCCTGTATGCATGAGGGCTACACCGACATTTTCCTGGATGCCGGCTGCATCG
>OLSQ01001314.1_pt1 | contig 21013 bp, 19 predicted proteins | sample 1672561 | NCBI WGS metagenome assembly OLSQ01 (sample SAMEA3136699, study PRJEB25190) | human gut metagenome | biome: human gut; feature: human-associated habitat; material: faeces | place: Austria | collected 2013 | reverse complement strand
TTCTAAAACTTCATATTCCACTTTGTCACTTGTAGTTTCCAGTTCAACCAATGCATTTGTCAATGCATCATCAACTGTTTTTCCTGTAAATTCTCTCCAATCTGACATATTCTCCTCCATTTGTTGAACAAAAAGCCTAGCCTGAAGTTTACCCCAAGCTAGGCTCACTATTACCTATTGTAAGTCTTTATTATCAGGCACCACAGGTTGCACTACGGGTGTTCACAGTACCGGACACATTGACCTGAGTAGGAGTACCCGTGGGTGCAGTCCAAGAGTTATACTGAGGCATTGGCTGCGGACAAATAGCAGATGCAGGAACAATAGTTTGAGTGATTCTGCAAACGGTATTCTTAAGGCAAGCAATCTCATCGTTGGCTCTAGCAAGACCACAGTTAGCAGCAGAAGCAACCTCACCGATCTTACCCATAAGGATTTGTTCACGAAGTTCTTGCTTTTCGCAGCAGCACTTGATCTGCTCTTCAAGTCTAGCAATAGTCACTCTGTTGTTAGCCGCTTCTTCAGACAAGGGTTTAATGAAGGCATACATCTCGGTACGGAGTTCCTTATTGTCAGCCACAGTCTGCTTATAGGCTTCCAAGGAGGTACGATCGCTGTAGTTTTCAGCCTTCAGTTGACCATTTTCAGCCTGCAATGCAGAGACATATTGAACGTCAGCAAGACCACCTACACCTCTGTTGCAACAATTGCCACCGAGGATACCTCCAAGGACACCCCCATTGCAACCACTAAGTTGATTAACAAGACCAACGGTACCGGCAATACCCAAACCAATGGCAGTACCAGCTACACCTTTAGAAGCATATTCTGCCATATTAGCTCTCCTTCATATAGAAGTTAAATTTACGGATACCACACAGAATTTCTATGCAGTCTTTTACATCACCCACATCTTGAGAATCCCAACAGTCTTCTTCAAGAAGTTGCTCAAGACAATCTTTAACTCTATGAGCAACATTCTCAAGGACAATTGCTGTGTCTTTCACAGGATGATCTTCTGTATCTTTATGTTCAAAAGAATACATTTAGTTTATCCATTTATTGTTGTGTATAGTTTGTTCCTAATAAATTCTTATGGATTTACTGTTTCACGTCAGACAGGTTATCTATACAAAACTGTCTATGTACAAGCGGGTAGCTTGTTATGTTCTCTTATAGAGATTATATTGGGGCTAAAATAAAAATTGATTATTCAGCGTAATCTTGTCCCGTGATTTCCTTGAATTGCTCAGGGGTAATCACATTCTTCTTAACTGCAACCTTAACCATTTGGACATTCCAAAGACCACGATCGTAGTTTTTCTTTATGATTTCATAGGTCATTTATTGGTACCTCTTAGAGAGACATCAGGTTTTGAAATTCCATAGCTGATGCCATACGTTCTTCAGCAGACGGTTCAGGTTCAGGCGGAGGAGTATTGATAATCTCCTCAATCTTCTTCAAAGCTTCCTCTTCGCTCAGAGAACCATCAATTTCATACATAGTTCTCATTGCAGAGAGATTTTGGAACGCCCACATGATTTCACCGTTTTCATCGGTTTCAACAAAGTGGACAAAAGACAATGCAGCAGGAAACTGCTTAAGGACAGCTTCCTTAGTTGCGATTGCCCCATTGGGGAACATATAGGTTTTATCCCCGGTATATTTTTCGATTTTCTTTTTCATATAATATTAAAATAAACTGTTATAGTTAAAATAAAGCGGTTTCCTGTGTAACCAGTTGGTACTGAAATATTTGGGGCTATATAAATAGTGTCACCGTCATATCCAATAGCCCCATTATATTCATAACTTGTATATCCTACTTCTGGATTTACACTAGCATCTATATTTCTGATTTTTTTCCACATTGAAGAATCTGGATCGGATAGTGCAAATCTATAAGCATGGCCACGTTTTAATGTAATGAAATCTGAATAATTTCGCGCTATCTTTGTTATGGTTCCATCTATCAAGTCTATAAGATCATAATCACCCTCTCCACCATCTATAGACAAATGTGAGGGTATTTCTGCTCCTACACTATCTACGTAGGCATCTACAGTGTCTGTATATGAGTAGCCTTCGATAGATCCACCACCACCACCGAACAGAGCATAGTTTCCTACTGTAGTTGCAGCTAAACATTCTCTAGCTACACTTAAAGCTGTGGGCGTACTTCTAGTTAAAGTAGCATCATAGGCATCTACAGTGTCTTTATCTGTAGAGAAAGTTCTTTGTCCACCGCCGAACAGAGCATAGTTCCCTACTGTAGTTGCAGATAACTGCTCCCTACCTACACTAAGGGGGGTAATAGCTCCATAATACTCCAACCCATCACTACTAAAGAAGGGTCTAGCTACACCCCCAACACCTACATAGCCTTTCTTAACTTGTTTAGCTACATTGTCTACACCGGTATAAATCTTCTTGACTTTATGGGCTACGCCATCGACACCTACATAAGCACCTTTAGCCATATCTAGATGCCTCCTTATTCATAGACAAAGTAATAGGTACCGGTAGCAAGCGGAGAAGTACCTGCTTCAAGATCAGTCGTACTAGAAGTCAATACAGGAATGTCAGAGCTATTAGCAACCTGTGTACCACCTACAGTCGAACCATCCATCAAATGCAAATGCTTAGTATCTGTGTTAAAGACAAGTTGTCCTTGAGCACCGGCATAGTCACTCAGATTAGTTGTCGTGGATTGAAGCTGTTGCACAGTAGCATAGGTGTTCTGAGAAGCATCTTCAGGGAGAATGCCATAGTTATTGTATCTGTCACTAATCTGTCCCTGAAGCTCATCTATGTCTGCTTCAGTAGCTATAGGAGAACCATCAAGGGTAGCATTACCAGTAAGTGCAGGAGAATCTTTATGAGCATACGTATATTCTGCTGTCTCATTGTCAACAAATTCTTGGCCTACCCACTCCTTCGTAGCGTAGGATGCTAGAGCAGAACTATCAGCCTTACCTTCAAGTCCACTTGTAAGTTCACTCTTCGTAGCATACGTACCAGAAGCATGAGTTATAGTTTCATAGTCCGTAAGGTCAGCCAAAAGTGCAACCTTAGATTTACCACCTTGAGTTACACCATCCATGATAACAGGACGATAACCCTTAGGGTCATCTGTTTGTATGACTACTTGTCGATCTCTACCGACAAAGCCATTATTAAAATCTTCTTGTAAGGCATATCGTGTGCCTATATCAAGATCAGTTGTTGGAATTGCCATTACGTACCAACCCTCCCGTAATCTGTAATTTTATTCATTTTGCCATCTATTTCTGTAGCTAGTTCTTGAATGTCAGCATCGTGTTGTGCTATAGTCTGATAACCAGATACATCAGGTATTTCTGTCTTCAATGCGTAGCTACTTAACTCAGTCTTCGTAGCATAGCCACTCAGTGAACTCTTCGTAGCATAAGTGGTACTAGCAGTATCTTGTCTGAGATAAATACCTGAAGCTGCTTCACTTGTCAGATAAGGAGACAAGTCAACATACCCTGAAAGATTATCCCAGTATTCACCCTGCCAGACAACATTGTCTCCTGCCTTAATGCCATGACTCTTATCATCTGTAGCTATATTATAGGCATCACCTACAACCTGAGAAGCTACCGGTAGTTGATCGTAGGTAGCAACTGTGCCTTTGTATCTGTAGATCGTGCTAATCTCAGACCTCAAGGCATAAACACTAAGATCAGGTTTGTTCTTAATAAATGCAGGACTAGAATCGTTTGTCTCTGCCCAGTCAGACTGACCTGAAACTGTACTTGCTTGTTGTGCCCAATACTTGGCACTATAAGCACCAGTCTCTACTTCACCATCAGTCTTCTCAGCCCAATCTTTAGCTCTCTGTACAGAAGCATTGATAGTCGCCAGTTGTGCTTGACCTACACTATTGACAGCAGAAACTTGATTAGAACCTTCAAGAGACACAGCGGCTACTTGTTTAGCCCCTTCAGACTCCACCAGTCCAACTTGAGTAGTACCTGCATCATTGACAGCCTTAGTCTGAGTCGTACCCGCAGTATTAACTGCTTTGGTCTGAGTTTGACCTGCACTATTCACAGCAGAAGTCTGAGTAGTACCGGCAGTCTTTATAGCTTCAACCTGTGCGTCACCTGCACTATCTATGCTAGTCAAAGCTTCTTCAGAAGCAGCAGACACTAATTCTGTCTGTTTAGTACCCTCAGCAGACACCAAGCCTACCTGAGTAGTACCTTCGCTAGTAATACTAGCTAGAGCTTCTTCAGAAGCAGTCTGTACTGTTTGAACAGCAGTATCCTTAGTGGAATTGACAGAAGCAACAGCATCAGTACCCGCTGTACTCACCAAGCCAACTTGAGTAGTACCTGCGGTGTTCACAGCTTTAACCTGAGTAGTACCAGCAGAATTAACAGCAGTTACCTGCGCTTCACCTGCTTGTTGAATCTCAGTCTTACCCTGAGCAATCGCATTGGTTATCTCTTCAGCAGAACCTGCGGTGCTATCTGCACTACCTTTAGCCTGCTGTGCCCAATACTTAGCCGAATAGTCTTCATTGTTGACAAGACCATCAGTCTTTATAGCCCAGTCTTTAGCTAGGTTTTCAGATGCCTTAGCGTTAGTCTCAGAAGCCTTAGCGTTGTCTTCAGACTGTTTAGCTTTAGTAACATTCTCAGCAGTTGTTTCCACAGCATTGATAACCGTATCAACCTGACCTGAATCAATCAAGTCACCTACCTTCTGTACATCCTCAATGTTGTCTGCTACAATCTTAATGTTGCCACCGGTAACTGTAATTTCTTCTGTCTTACCGGTACCTACTCTACCCATATCGGTAAACTTAGGTGCAGTTATGGTACCTTCAAGATCACCACTAACAATATCAATATCGGGCATATTGTTAGAGACATTCTTGACATCCTCAATGTTGTCCGATACAGTATTGATAGCATCAATGTTGTCTTCAATGACCTGAGTGTTCTCCATCAGATCATTGTACATATCGGTGACTTCAGTATGCTTCTGAACGACATCCTTATGCTTGGTGTCTACATCAGTATGCCATTCACCTACTTCAGTATGCTGTGAGTCAACCTGAATAGTCTGTTGGTTGACTTTAGAAGCATTAGCGGCTACTTCATCAGCATCAGAGGCTACCTGTTGTTGAAGACCAGTAACAGTCGTCAATGCTTGTTGTGCCTTAGAGTTTGCATCTATAGCTTGGCTGGCACTCTCTTCTGCTGCAACCTCAGCAGCCTTAGCATCAGAAGCAGAACTAGCTGCCTGATTCTTAAACTGCTCCGCTTCATTTCTGAAACCTTCAGCTTCATTCCTGAATTGAAGAGATTCATCTCTATTCTGTTGAACCTTACCGGCATCCTCATTGTACCAGTCAAGGTTGATAGCATCACCACCATCTACAGGATCACCAACATTCGTGATTCTGTTACCTTGAGCATCCCAATTGCCATCTTCATCTTTGACCATAGCGTCATTGATGACATCTCTAGCTTCTTCAGCAATATGGAAGGACTGCAACTGAGAGGTATCAAGATCGTTAGCTTTCAGAATAGAAGCATCTTTAAAGGAGACAATACGTTCTGTAGCAGAAGTGTATCGTCTTATAGTTACCAATACGCCATCAGCAGGGGCAGTCTTTAGGCGTACCGTAGTTTTGTCTAGGAAATAATAGTCAGCACCTGTATCTCCATAGTCACCACCTGTAAGAAGAGTAGAAGAGTCCAGATAGACTCTCACAAAGCTCTTCTTAAGGTAGTCAAAAGGAACTACAAAGTCAGTCTGAGTACCATTACCTGTATAATTAGCAATAGTATCTGCCATGTTTAGTATCCATATTTATATTCTTCGAGGCTGTCTTTTACGTGATCTCTCAATACAGGAGATAAATAGGGCAACTGAGGTAAGAGATTAAGACCTTTTAGTAGTTGTTTGGCAGTCTTTGATCTATTCTCATAGGTATCTTCTTCGTCATCCATAGCTATAATACCTGAATTGTATAGACCAATACCAAAGTCCGCTGTTGAATCTATAAGTCTAGTAGCAGGTATCATATCGGTAATTTGCTTGCCAACATTAAAGTTACCTATTGTTGCACTATCAGCATAGTCGTCTGTAATCGAGGCGGTTGTTTTGCCACCGGTACCAAGACCAAAAGTATTCCATCCGAGTGCAAAGGCAGCTATAATAGGATTACGGTTAATCATATTATAGAACAATGTCTGAGCGAGAACTTCGGGATTATCTAAGTCTTTGAAATCATGGAACCCTATAGTTCTATCAAGATAGTCATTACGTGCTTCTTCTTCCATACCGAGAGAACGAACATAAGAAACAAGCATATTGACAGTACCAGACAATGCAGTAGTAGTTACAGCAAAGTTAAACATTGCCAAACTATCACCATCCTCAATACGGTTAAGCATCTTTACGAATCTCTTGTTGTAAGACTGTATAGCAAAAGTCTTAAACTGCATAGCCAGATCAAGCATTATGCTCTTGTCTCCCAACTGCCACGTAAAGATGTCATCAGGATTTCTTCTCTGCAAGCATTCTTCAAAGGCATACTTATGGAGTCTACCAAAGATGTCTCTGAACATATCATCATCTGCCAGAGATTCAAAGCCTTCTTTCAGGGAATATGAACCGTCCTTGTTGGTAGTAGTATATCGTCTCAAGACTCTATTAAGATATTTAATGTCGTCCTTAGTGATACCTAATCGTTCAAATACCTTAGGGTCTTTAAACATTCCCTTGATACCACCTCTAGTGCTTAAAGCTCTTGTTATGAGTTCAGACGTTACAGCATCCGTAATCACATCATTAATGTGTCCTTGGAAACCACGCATCACAAAACTAGCAGGAGAATGTTCAGCCATGAATCTAGAAGCTCCAACAGCCTTAGCTAGGTAAGGATTCATGTCTTCAAAGTTGTCTGTGGCTTCTTTGATAGCCGCCCTAAGATTCAATCTTTCATTGAACTCATACCCAACTATATGCTTCTTGATAGACTCAATACTAGCTTTGTCCAAGTGTCCTGACTTAGTCAACTTAGAGTAGATATTTCCAACACCCGGTATACTTCTAATAAGACTGCCTGCACCATAGGAATTAACAAGCATACCGATCTCACCAGAGTTCAAGGCACCCATAAAAGTACCTACAGTAGAGAACATACCATTTTTGAAGAGAGCCATAAAAGCATCTACAGCATCATAGGCTTTTCTCTCTGAGATATTCATGCCATAGGCTCTTCTAATCATAGCCCTCATATCTCTAAGGTATTGTTGTCTTATCTTGGTATCCTTATGATGCTTATCAAACAGCTCATTAGCGGAAGACACAATGTCAGCATCAAGTTCATCAAAGGTCTTTCCAAACACACGCTTAGTAGCAATCAAACCATTAGCACGTCTGTTGTATCTCTCTATGGTATCAACAGGATCAGCTCTAATACTATTCAAAGAGAAACCATTTCGATCAACGTATGCTGCATTCCAAGGCATTCTTTCCTTTGTAAAAGAAAAACCTGTACTGAAATCACTATAATCATCAGAGTGTTTTTCTAAAGAGACACCCTGATCTGAATAGCCTTTAGATGCGGCTTCAGCTTTACCGGCAATAAAGTCATTCAGTTCTGCATCATAGTCTTCTTGAGACAACTTCTTTTCTTTGTACTCAATTCCTTTAGCAGCAGCTTCTTTCTTTTCTTTAGCTACTCTTTCTTTTAGCTCTTGCTCGAATCTTTCTTTGAACCATTCAAGATGCTTAGGGCTATTGTACACACCTTCCATCAGATAACGCATGAGATTCTTTCTAGCAAGCTCTGTATTAGCGAATTGCTTACTATATGCTGTGTATGCTCTTCTGTCTATTCTCATGGGAATATAGTTCAAGTATCCCCAAATATCAGATATAGCATCAACCTGAGTAAGTTGTTCTCCCTTCTTTTTGTAGGAAGCTATATAGTTCTTAATAACTCTCTGCATTCTTGGGTCTTTATCCAGTTTAGCTAACTCAGGAGGAATGTCATAGCCTTCACCCTTGAGAAACAAATAGTTTCTTACATCTTCGTCTCCATACATCTTAGAGACAATACCTATGTCATTTCTAAAGCTTCTCAGGTATTTATCATCATCCACTTTAAGCTTTCCAACCTCTTCATAAAGAGTAGCCTTACCGGAACCAAAGCGAGTAGTACCAAGTCTATCACTTCTATCATAAGGCACAACATCTACAGGAAGAGTTTCCTTAGGATCATTAAGATAAATCTTAGATTGATCTGATTCAGTCCTTACGTGTCTAGCACCTTGTTCCCAATGAGGGGTGTTTCTTATAAGGTAGCTGACACTCTCAAGACCTTCCTTATCATAATCAAGGAGTCTTTGCTTTACTTCGACAGAAGGAAGACCAGAAGTTAGTTGCTCTCTCATGTCATTGAGTTTCGCAGTAAAACCCTTAGACTTTGTTACTTTTTCAATCTCAGGTGCAAAGTCTCCAATACCTTTAGGTCTCTCTCCATTAGTCACATATTTGTCATGTGCCAGAACACCCTTAATCTTAGAGACTCTAAGTTTAGTTGCAGCATACCCTGCTACTTCCATAGCACCAGACAAAGTAGTGATAGCCGCTACGTCTCTCCATACATCTGTTTCAAGACCACTAACTTCACCTGCAACCTGATTAGCGGTTACACCAGAAACAACATTAGCAGCTATACGACCACCTATATCTATAGCTTTAGCTGCCTTAGCAGACGCACCTAAAGTAGCACCCAAAGGAGGAGCTACAGCAGTCAAAGCCATCGTACCAAGATCAACAGGATTACCAAAAGCTCCTATAATACCACTATATAGTTGCCAGTACCAAGGACTATTAGCAATCCTTCGTTCAATCTCTAGATTCTGCTTATAGAGAGCTATGTTTTTCTCTACTTCTTCGTAGGTATCAGCACCACGTAATACAACGTCAAGGACATCTTCATCAGTACCTACCTGTTTGTAGATTTGATCGAGTTCTGTAATAGAAGGTTTGTATCTCTCCCAGAATTCACCAGTACCATTCTTAGCTTGTCTATAGAACATACCGAATGGAGAAATAGCATAGGAATCCTGAGTAAGTCTTCCAAACTCATTCCAACCATAAGGTTTATATTCTATATCGTTAGGTGTTCCTTGAGGTAACTCACTATTTACTCTAGGTTCTTGTTCATTGATAGTATCCAAGCCCAATATAGGAATACCACTATTTGTTGCTGAGGATACAGAAGTGGAATTACCACTAAATAGTTGCATACTTCCTGTAGTAACAACAATAGGTTTATTATCAGGCATTGTTATCTCTCAATATTTCTTTTATCAAAAGCTTCTCTTATCTTCTTGGTGAATACATCAATTGATATATCACCTCTAGGATTGCCACTAATATCAATCACATGAATTGTATTGTTTGCTGCATCATAATAAGAAGCATCATAATCCTTAGGAAGTTTAACCCCCGGTGCTGTCTTAGCAAGATCTACAAATACTTCATTTGCTATATCTACAACTGTATCTGAATCTACAGTGATTCCTGCAAAATCTTTTAAAAGAAGACTACGAGGAACAATGAAGGTATTAATACCGGCAAGTTCTGCTTCAACTTGTTCTTTAGCGGCAGAGACACATTTACCCATACGCTCATTTGTCACAAGACTCAGCTTATGCGCTCTAGCTAAAACAATACCATCAAGTGCTGCGTTTACTCTAGCAAACTGCGCTTTAGGTATTCTGTCTTCTTCAAAGCCTCTAATTTCAGACATTCTGACAAGTGTATTAAACTTTTGCTCAGGAGAACCAGTAGCATTCTTCATAGCTTCATTATTGGCGATAAATGCTTGCTTACGTCCTAGGATTTCTATGGGGTTATATCCCATATCCATTCCCATATTAATCAAATCCATATCATCTTTAAATCCCTTGTCATCACTAACAAGAGCAGCTACAGCAGAAGGATTCATGTTATAGACTTCAACAAAACTAGCCAGATTCTTAGGCACATAACCTAGATTATTTCCTTTAGCATCAGTAAAAGGAACCATATCCTGATCTGCACTTGTTGGTAGAACACCCTTATTGACAAACTTTTCTACAGCAGCATTTGTTTTCGTAAAAGCATTCTTAAACTGTTCAGCCGTAAACGTCCTAAGTTCAGAAGGGGCACCATTAGCAACTATATTGTTAAGCATGGTGTTAATTCTGACAGTATCACGAGAGTTTAATACTTCACCTACAACAAATTGTTGTGCAAGTTTTCTAGTGTTTGCATCCCCTTTAAGTCTGAATATAGCAGATTCTTCAGTTTCAAGAGTATTTCCTAATGCTTTATCTCTATAATAATCAATATAAGACTCAAGAGTTAATGTCCTTTTGTTTTCTGATTCTGCGGATTTAAGAAGAGTCTTTTGGTTGTCCTTCCATTTCTTTATAGCCCCATAAATTGCTTCAGTTCTCTTAGTCTTTATGCCACCATTATTCCTAATATCCTGATCTAACATCTGAGTCAGCTTTATGTTGCCATCAGGTTTGTTTGTTAAATCCCACAGAGTATCAAGGAAATCATAGTAGTTTGCTGCATTCTCTACAAGCTTAACATTGTCGGCTTTTATCTTTAGAGTTTGAAAGAATTCATCGCCATACAAATCTCTAAAAGTGCCGGTAGTACCGGGAACCTTTTGGTTAGCAATGTAGTCAAGGAACTCTTTGCCATCAGCTCTCAAAGAACCTCTTTCAAAAATCGAAGAGTACAGTTTGGTTTTCTCTGAAGGATCAAAGTAAATACCTTCTGTCTCTTCAAATTCTTTTATCTTGGTAAAGATATCTTCAACAGAATATCCTTGGTCAACCATACCGTTGACGATACCAGATATATTTATAAGAGCTTGTTGCTTGATTCTATCACTAGTGACTGAAACATTCTTTAGATTTGCTTGGTCTCTTTGCTTTTGTGAGCCTCCCCAGTAACCTTCATTGAAAGCATAGTCATTAGCTATATCAAATGGTAAATACTTAGACAGTTCTTCAGGAGCCTGTGACTTAGCCTCAATCATAGACGCTTCAACAGCAAACGGAGATTTACCTACAAACTCCCCATTTTCAATTCTACTGTTGAAGTCACTATTAACAAGACCTGAAAGAATTTGACCTTGGCGTTCCTTAATTCTTTCCATCGCCAAGGGGTTATTCTGAATAGGCACCTGATTGTCAACCATAGCTTTGTTGTAGGAATCAATGCCATGCTTGTCTACATACTTGTCTGCCAGTTGGTAAGAATAATCTCTGTATGCTTCAAAGGTCTTTCCTACAGTACCCAGAAGCCCAGTCAATGCTTGCCAATAGTTTGTTTTAGCTTGAGCCATTGAGGGGGAAACTCTGACATTGAGTCTAGCCCCTCTGTATTCACCCAATCTTTGGAGACTTGAGTTAAAGTATCTCCACTCGCCATACTGTCTAGCTATGCCAGAATTACCTGCACTATTTTGATATGTAGGCATCTAGTCTCCTTAGTAAATAAAGTTATATCTATTGCTTCTAGTGTTACCAAACAAGGCACCCAAGGATTGCCCCAAGGCTCCAAATTGAGAGAACATATTCTGTATGGAGCTTTGCTTTGAGTAAACCTGATTAAAGGACTGCATTGCTCTATCCCACCTCCATCCTCCTCCACCGCCTCCTGAAGACATACCGGAGTAGTTAAGGAAGGAGCCACTAAGCATACTAGAGCCTCCCGATTGTCCAACACCTTGGAAGGAACCACTAAGCATACTAGAACCCCCTGCCTGTCCAACACCTTGGAAGGAACCACTAAGAGTACTAGCACCAGAAGCACCACTTGCACCGGCACCTCCACCAAAGCCACCACCAATACCAGATCCAATCATGAATCCTTGGTAACCCGCCATAGCAGCAGTGTTCATCACATTGAACACGTTCTCAAGATCAGAAGTCTGCATATTGTTGAAGTTATCTTCAGCCTGATCTACAGTTCTCTTAGTCTGTATGTACAAAGCATCACGCTGATCTTTAATCTGCTTTATCTGTTGTTCGTAGCTATCTATAACGCTAGTTCTTCTTCTTTCTACTTGGCCTTCTACAGCCCTAGTTATTTGCCCGGCAGTACGTCCTTCATAACCTGTCTCACCTTGAGCTGCAAATATCTGAGCATTGTTCTGTGTGCTATTTAACGCTAGGTTGAATAGGTTTTGTTTGGTAGCAGCTAGTGTATACCTTTGTTCTTCATTTAGGGCATTTTGGTTATAGTTGTAGTTAAGCATGAGGGTTTCCATCTGTCTAAGATAGGATTCCTTCATTGCTTTCTGTGTGTCTCTGATACTCTTAATAGGGCCAACTAAACCAACAGTTGTACCTATAGCCGCACCAATAATACCACCAACAAAATTACCACTCATACCTTATACCTTCTGTGTCTTTCTAACATACATACCTTCCCATCCACCAGAGACAATGTTCAATGGCAACATATTGTCACTATAGAGTTTGATAGTCACCTCATTGTTCAACTCATGTACAGGGAAGCTGAATCTACCGTTGAATATTTTATTAACACCAAGCAATACGTCAGACACACCAAGATTCTTTGAAGTACACGTATAGGTATACTCTTTATGTTTCAAACTATTTGTTACCTTAGTGTTGAATACACCGGAGTCTGCATAGTTGAACCAGAAGTATCTGAGCATCAGTCTGCCTTCGTCTTCAGAGGCAACAGCTCCTTGACTGTTGCTTTGCTTAATCAAAGGTCTAGACAATGTGACATCAAATACATATTGTCTGCCTACAAATACCTTCTCGTTTCTAAGGTCACCTGTAAGTCTGAATATCCCGTTATCATCCCATTGGTCTGTGCTATAAAGATACCCTTCAGGTGTAACCAAAAAGTACGTAGTGCCTTCTGTAGGAGTAGCACCATAGACATCTTTAAGTGACACCTCCGTATAGTTGTTAAGATCACTGTACTTGTTTCCTTGAGGTATCGTGTATTCTATCTTTCTGTCCATGAAGAGTCTAACAGGTTCATCAGGATAATCTAGGGTGTTACCTGTAAGTTCTGCCTTCTCTAGGTACAAACCTGAAGGCGTACTAATCACAATGTAAATGTTTGCGTTAATAAATTCAGCAAGTAGAACTCTGCTATTATCAGTCCCAAAATTCCACTTAAACCAAGACTGTTGCAAAGTGTTCCCGTTAACCAATATAAACTTATAAGCATACACAACATTAGGTGTACTGTCAGAAAGGCAAGTAATAACATTTTCAGTAGAGTTACCGGATAGACGATTGACACCTGTAGGAATATATCGAGGTACGTGACTGGAACAATCCTCAGCATCTCTTAGGTCTGCTACATCTTGAATCGTGTAGAATCTCATAAGAGAACAATAGTTCACTCTATCGTTAATGAAGTAAATGCTATTGCCGATATTGATAGGTTGAACATTAGGATTGTATTCAAAGCTTGACACTTGGTCAACCTTGACTGACTTGGGAGTCATAACACCATCAGAACCCAGAACAAATTGTCCTTCACGAGAGAACAACATGAGTTCTCTAGAGAATGGCACAGCGTGTGTCAGAACGGATACCTTGTTTGAACTCACAGCTACGTCTATAGCATCCGTATCAAGAACACTTGTAGCAGTCTCAAACCAGAAGTTAAAGAAATCTGCACTAGCACTCAAGATAATATTCTCATCTGCAATAAACCCAAGTCTATTACGATAGAAGAAAATATCGTTAATTGTCCTAGAGATAAATGAAGGATCAGGGTTACTGTCCTCATCACCTGTTTGTCTGTCTACCCATTCCAATCTCTTGAACTTAAAGGTACCATCTGCTTCTCTGACAATAGCATGAGGCATTGTCGTAGCATCAATCTTATAGGAAATACCTCTAGCTAATGTTTCTTGCCAAGTCTTTTGGTCTTCATTCCATTTGACATAATAGTCATCTGAAGTGTCACCTGAAGTGTAACCTTTGATTCTCAAGACAAAACCATCAGGTGCATCATTGGGTAGTTTGTTCTCAGAAGACACCCAATCCTTAGCTGAGTAGAAGTTCTGTCCTGCATAACCGTCTTCAATGTTATACTCAAAGTCAGAACCGTCTTTCTTTCTTACAGACAACGTAGAGCCATTGTTAATACGTTCTACATCAAAGTCTCCTGTGACACCTACCTTATTCCAACCGGCACTGGAAGTAACAACGCGAGTATGGCCCTCGTCATCTGGAGCCGACAATTGGTCAAACCCTTGGGCAAACGCTACGCCTTCCCAATATCCTGACGTAGGCTTAGTACCTATCAGAGCATAGTAAAGACACTCAGCTACTTTCTGTGTGTTAGTATATCTAACGTGCCATGCAGAATTACCTGAAGGCAATCTAATACCTGCCTTAAAGTCACCATTAAGCCATATCTCATAGGTCTTACCATAGGCAGTACCTCTGACATCAAACAACACCTTGCCATCATTAGTGTCTGGACTGAGGTCATCAGTCATAGCAGTCTTAATGGTGTTGTTAAGAATAAACGTATAGTCAGCTACAGTTACAGCTCTGAATTCTTTTACAGGGTCTGTGACAGTCAGATAGCTGGAGTCTTCCTTAATGTTGACAGTCTTAGCGTTACCTTCCAAGTCCCATACTCTAAGACTACCTGAGCGCATCTCTAGAATGTATTGTTCATTCTCATCTCTATTGATAACATGGTATCTCACTTTGTTGTTACCCATAGAGTCCCCAAGTCTAGCTATGTGTATAGTCGGGGGTCTCTTCTGAAGACCTTCTACTTCACTAGGAAAACCATTAACAAGCTCTTCTACTTGGTCAGGGAACCGTATAATATCCGGCTGTTGTGATACGCCACCCTTAAAGGAACTAATGCTTTGGGAAATAAGGGGCATACGGTACTCCTCTGTGTCTAGCTATTTGAATAAAGTCTCCATCCTCAAATACATTGTAGTCACCTGTAGTCAAATCATAGTCAACTACATCTGCATAGGCCGCAGTCTCTTCAGTTTGAAGATGAAGGTCTAACCCATCGTCTCCTAGGTATCTCATTTGGAATATCCTAGAAGCACGAACTGTAATATACTTTCTAAATTGTTCGGGAAGCTCACTAAACGGAAGTTCCTTGACAAGTATCTTTATGTCCAAACCTTCAGAGAATACATTGGTTTGGCTATAGACATCAAAGAAATATCCGTTTCGTCTAATCAACTTATAAGTAGGAGCTTCAAACCTGAGATAGCTGTTAGGGCAAGGAATATTCAGCTTGCCATTACGATTATCTTCAGGGTCTAAGTGTATCATCTCAAGCGTATTAAAGAACCAGCCTCTGGATTGTATTTCTTGAGAGACACCATTAAGAATTCTTTTAGCGTTGATGACATCTATGTTGCTATCGTCTTCAAGGCTAGAAACAGGAGAAGAGCCTATAGAACTTAGTATTTCATTGACTGCATCTAATTCATCTTGCGGAGTTATAATCAAAGCTAATCTCCTTGAGAAAAAATAGCCCTAGGGCATACATAAAGTACACTCTAGGGCTTATATGAAGGATAAACTAATAATTATTGTTTGGAACGACTTCTAGCTATCTTGGTTTCAGGCTCAGCAGGAGTCTTTGCCTTGTAGCCATACTTTTCAAGTTCACTATCAGTCATTTCTCTCACCCACTTTTTGGCTGTAATATCGTAGGTGTTGTCATACTTAGTGAGGTCTGCGGGCATGATTAGGCACCAACCTGAGCAGTCTTCACAAAGACACCAACAGCTTCAGGACGGAGACCACCATGACCAACTGCCATCTTAGCAATGACCTGATCGGCCTGATATTCAGGTCTGCGAGCTTGTTCCATAGCAAGATCACGGAGCTTCACCGTACCAACAGCGGAACGATGGAAGACAATACCCTGCAACACAGCAGTAGTAAGCTGAGACTTCAGAGCGTGCTTACCATCAACACCAGAGTTAATCAGGTGCGGAACTTCGATAATTTGGAAGCCAGCAACATTCATAAGGCGACCGCTAGACGGATCAAAGAGAGCCGCATAGTTGGCCGCATCAGGCATCAACGCACGGAGAATAGCAGAATAGCCTTCAGGAGTCGTCAGGAAGTAACGATCAGCCTGAGGCACATAGTTACGAGTAAAGGCTGCACGAGCAGCGATCAAACCTTCGAGAAGCTTATTGCCGTAGTCTGCGGACTGAGCTTCATCCATACCGGTAACAAATTCATAAGCCTTACCAGTACCAGGGTTTTCGAGGGTAGAGTTTTCAGGAATGTTTTCATCCATTCCCGCAGCCTTCTTAGCCGCAAGGTTAGCAAGTTCGTTAATCACGGCACAGTCAGTAGCCTGAGCCAAAGCTTCACCAAGCTGTCTCGTGTATTCTGCACGAACATCATAGTGGTTCATTGCTTCGTCAATATCGGTAATCAGAACGTCAGCCGTAAGCAAACCATCAATTTCGATTATTCGCTCGTTGTGTTCCATTTTCTTGCGTTGATCGTCCAGATTGTTACCGGGTTCAAGGTACTTCGCATGAGTACGACCCATGATCGGGAACGAGGCGGATTTCATTGCCTCATGTTTCACTACAGGCGTTACCCTGTAGCTCCATCTAGGTTCCCACCCTAGACGGCTCATAGTTACCTATGAGGTCAGACTATATCTTATATATTATTTCCGTGTTCTTCTAAATAATGAATCGCGGACTCAAGCCTATAAGGAGAATCTTTCATAAGACCTAATGCAGTATTGCATTGACTACAGAGAATACCTCTAAGTTTACCAGTCTTATGATCGTGGTCAGCCGCAGGTTTAGTATATCTACTAGACCCTAACTCACAACCACATATAGCACACTTACCATTCTGATGATACCACGCATACTCATAATCTTCAGGAGACCATCCAGTCTTTTTAAGACGTTCATAGTTTTTTCTGCATTGCTTGCATTCAGAACGATAGGCTTTGCTATCTTTTCTATAGTAGAACTCTGACAAAGGTTTAACCTGTTTGCATAGCTTGCATTCCTTAAAGCCCATTTCGGTACTTACGCTCATAATAATATATCTCTCCATTTCGATATCACTTGATATCTACGTTATAAAAACTAGTCGTTGAACCTTACTACCTTTCGGTTAGTCTTGGCTGCTGATTGTCCTATCTCTAGGAGTTCCCAGCAATTAAAAGAGTTTTACTACAGCAAATCAATTACCGTAGGAAATAGTTCGGACAATATGCTTGTCCATCATAACCGTGGTTCGAGCAAAAGCCGTCAGAACTTCACCTGCAAAAACCTTCAGGAACAACGCACGACGATCACCAGTACTCAGTTGTTGACCAGGATTAGAAATAGAAGTAGCATTAAGAGCTGCCATTTATATTAACCTCTTTTATTATTTTTATTTTGTTGTTATTTTTATTTTAGAAGAAATTAGAATAAAACATCTTTTGTTCAACTGAACGGGTATACGCAGGATCTCTAGCATATCTAGGATCAGACATAGCCTTAATCATATCCTGCTTTGATGCAAACCCTTTAGGTTCTCCTCCGCCTACACCTTGGGTACTGCCCAAAAGTGTAGGATTAGATGTACCTCTCGTAGCGTTCATCTTGGATTGAATCCCCGCAACCATCATAGAGATCAAATCCAAGTCATTACTATCGAGAGCTTTGTTGAACGCCTTAAGGGTACTCTGAGGGAGGTTATTGGCCGCCCATTGAGTCATCTTAAAGTATTCTTGTTCACCACCGGCAGTATCATAAACAGCCTTAGTGAAACGTTCTTCAATTGCGTGTCTTCCTTCAATGAAAGACTCGATGACTTCCTTCGGGTAACCTGCATTCACAAGGTTAGCCAAAGTACGACTGGAAATATTACCAGATTCTTCGTATTCCTTAATGGCCTGCTTAAAGTCCACTCCTTTATTGCGGAGGTCTTTTTCAAGAGCCTTAATGGTATCCTGATGCTTTGCTACATCATTAGCCAAGGTAGTATCCACAGTAGCACTATCATTGCTATCACCGTCTTCACTGCCATTGGATTCATAGTTCGGGGCATCAGGTTCTCCTTCAGGAGCCATAATAGACTGTCCGTTACCTGCATTGGTATCAAATTGAACGGTACCAGTCTCAGCTCCAACTTGTACGTCAATGTTACCGGTATCTACAGTTGCACCGGTATCGTTAGGGGCTTCACCACTCATTTAGTATTCATCCTTTGTATTATTGGGCTTGTGCTCTAGCTTGATCTGCTACAACTTGTCCTGCTGTATCCGCAGCAACCTGTTGTTGATACATTTGCATCTGAGCTTGTCTTTCTTGTTCAATCTGTTCAGGTGTCTTAATCAATCCTGTAGGATCAATATGCGCACTCGTAAAGACTCTCAATGCAAGATTGCTTTGATTGACACTTTGCATAACATCAGGGAACTGTGATAGAATTGTCATAGCCTGAGTCAAGTTAGCAAGATCATGTCCACGTCCAAGAGCATCAACACCGGTAACAATCGTAGGTTCAATCTTAGAACCAAACTCTCCGAAGTCTGGAAGTTGACCGTTAGACTGCATTTGATTGAAGATACACTTTACCAATGGCATCTGGAGTTCATTAGACAACAGAGAATAGGTACCACCTAAAGTGTCTTCAAGTTCACCTGCAACATATCGGATTTCTTCAGCAGTCACTCTGTCTCTTCCTTGGGCACCTGTTTGTACTGCACTATTCAGAAGGAAACAGAAAGACAATCTTTGTTCAATGTTAGAAGCGGTACTCATAGTAACCTGCATGTCAGCAGATTTGTTTAACTGTACAGGGACAACATCATCCACACGTCCCTTGACATAAGCACCATTTCTAGCTTTAGCTAAAGCCTGTATGTTAGTTTGACAAGAAGGACTAACCAGATAGACTACTTTAGCAGCAATCTTCGACAAATCCACAATCGACTGAGAGAGCACTTCAAGGCTTCTCAAGTCTCCGAGAAAGTCTTCCACAAAGGAGCGACCATAGTTCTCACCATCAATCTTAGAGAATCTTATAGGCATCCACGGAAGCTTGTCTTTAGGATACGTTTGTTCACTCTTGGGTACCTTAAAGCCATCTATTTCTTGGTAAGACACCCATCTATTTCCATCCAAGTAGGTATGAGTATAAATGTCTACCTTCTCAGAAGGCTTAGAGTCCTCATTGGTAACCGGTCTGTGATCGTCCAAGAACTTAGAAACATAGTCAGGCAACGAAGCTCTACTCATAGTATCTTTAGCTACAATCTGAAGGACATTACCAGTCCCATCCCTCTGAACAACATAGTTTCTGAGTTTGTAACATTTGACACCACCTTCTTTTGGAGGAAGGAACAATAAGGCATTACCAGCTACAATGAGCTGTTTTATAGCTTCACTTAAAGTCGGTCTAAGAGAATTAACTTCCATATACTTGACTACAGCATTCTCAAGCATAGACAAACCAAGTTCAATGGCATCCTTCATTTGATCGTTATTGGATTCCTGAAGCATTGTCATTGATTCTTCATCTAGACCAAACCTAAAGAAAGGCTGATTGGGAGGCAACAATGCCAGCAACAATTTAGATGCTAGATTATTAACTCCTCTTGCACCCACTGAGTTGTAAGGTGTTGCATAATCAGTACCACTATCATCATACTCTCTAGGGAATAGACGAGGAATAGTGTACTTTGCACACTCTTCGGCTCTCCGTGTGTAATCCTCTCGATCTTGGGTTAACTTGTCATAAACTGCTTTAGCTCTACCATAAGCTACATCAGTTTGTTTTTCCATGTTTGTTATTTTTGTTATTCTTCATCAAAGGTTTTGATTGTCTCACTTACAAGGTAGTACGTAGGATAACTATCATAACCAAGCTTAGCATAACTATTCGCTACTTCAGGGGCACAATTAGTCTGCGCACTAGCACCAGAAGCAATATCTGCTTTTCCTTCCTTTACAAAATAGGCCATATAAGCAGCGACACTTCTAGCTATACCATAGCCTTTCTTTAGGGAGACAGTAAGCTCTTCACTAATAGCAGTCAGCTTAGGATTATACCAAGGACTACCAATAGAGAACAATACAAAACCTACAATTTCATTAGTCTTAGAATCAGTAAACTTACAAAGAAAATAAGGAGTATTTGCATCCTTCTTAATGATTGACTTAAAGAACTCTTTAATATATTCAAAGTCAGTCATCTTAAAGATAGACAATGAACTTGTATCTTCAAAGTATTTACGACCATTGTCTACAATATAGTCTACTTCTTCATCGGTTTCTAAGACCAATCAAAACTGAATTCTTTGATTCTTGGGGCATATTATCCTTATTAAACAATATTCAAAGCTCTTGAACTACCGGAACTGCCTGCATTACTTTTGGATACTCTACGTTTATTAGGACTAAAGTTTATAGCCTGTCCCTTGCTTCTGTTAGGTCTTCCTGCTTGTACAGTAGCACCACCTGCAATGTCAGCATCGACAGTACCCTTAGAACCAAGATTAGCTTCACCTGTACCTGAAGGCAACCATACACCCTCTAAGGTTTCCGTTGTGTATCCACTCTGAGCATTACCTCGTCTAACTGTGATAAAGTTTCCACCACCGGCTCTTTCCCTAAAGGTGCTCCCCGCTGAGTTGGTTCTTTTAAATATGTTACCCATATAGGTACACCTTAGGTAATGTTAAGCCCACCACGAGAGCCACCTGCGGCAGAAGACAAGTCAATGCGAAGACCAGACTTCCCTCTACGCTTTCTTTGTTCAGGGGTAGTCTGAGTACCTACATCGACTTCTTTAGGTTCTTCTGGAGGAGTATCTATAGCAGGAGCTGCTTGTTCAATCTTTACGTCTGGAGCTTCTTGTTCTGATATACCGAATACCTTAGCTATACTTTTAACTACACCACCCATATCTATAGGTTCCTTTA
>OLSQ01001302.1_pt1 | contig 21128 bp, 19 predicted proteins | sample 1672561 | NCBI WGS metagenome assembly OLSQ01 (sample SAMEA3136699, study PRJEB25190) | human gut metagenome | biome: human gut; feature: human-associated habitat; material: faeces | place: Austria | collected 2013 | reverse complement strand
GGTGCAGCGGCGGTGCTGGTGCCGGAGCACGAAGGGAATTTTGAGCACGATGTGATTGAAAAGATCCGCCGCAGCCGCATCAACGGCCGGCATCATCATATCATCATTGTCTCGGAAGGCTATTCCATGACCACCCAGGAAGTGGCCGACCGCCTCATAGCCGACGGCTACAACGCCGACGCCCTGCACGGCGACCTCTCGCAGCAGCAACGCGACCTGGTGATGAAAAAATTCCGCGACCGCGTCATCTCACTGCTGGTGGCCACCGACGTGGCCGCCCGCGGTCTCGACGTGGACAACCTGACGCATGTGATCAACTACGGTCTGCCGGACGATACGGCCGTCTACACGCACCGTTCGGGCCGAACGGGCCGCGCCGGCAAGACGGGCGTGTCGGTCGCCATCATCCACTCGCGCGAGAAAGGCCGCCTGCGCGAGATCGAACGCATCATCGGCAAGAAATTCGAACGTCACGAAGTCCCCACCCCCGAGCACATTATTGAGAAGCAGCTCTACAACCTTGCCGACCGCCTCGAACGCGTCGAGGTCGACGACGAACAGATCGACCGCTACGTGACCGGCGTGCAGAAAAAGCTGTCGTGGCTCTCGGGCGAGGACCTGCTCAAGCGCGTGCTGTCGCTGGAGTTCAACCGCCTGCTCGAGTACTACAAGGATGCCCCGAAAATAGACTTCATCGACGAAAAACCGTCGCGGAAGGAGCGCAAGGAGGCCGCACATCCCTCTGACCGCGACAAGGACCGCCGCACGGCCGAAAAGGGCATGGCCCGCATCTATGTCAACGCCGGCAAGGCCGACGGATTCTTCGCCGGGAACCTCATTGACCTGCTCAACCATGCCATCGAGGGTCCGCGCGTCGACGTAGGCCGCATCGACCTGCTGCCGGGCTATTCGCTGTTCGACGTCAAGAAAGGCGACGCCGCCCGTGTGGTGGCCGGACTGAAGGGGGCCGACTTCTTCGGCAAGCGCCTCTACAGCGAGATTGCCGAACCCGACAAAGACTATGGGAAAGCATCAGGGCGCCGGAGCCGCAGCGCCGAAGCCAAGCCCGAACGCCGCAACGCACGCCAGTCGCGGGCACCGAAAGGTCGCAAAACCCGGTCGGAACGCTGAGGGCGCCCCGGCACCGATCAACCGTCATCACATATCACCCGATACCGACACCGAATGTCAAGAAAAGCAATCAAAACACTGGCCGCAGTCCTGACCGGACTGGCTGCCACCGCCGCTGCAGGCGAAGGCCCCGCCGGACGCTTCTTCACCGAGGCGCCCGACAGCTTCCTGCTCACCGTGCCTAAATCCTCGCGCCTCGACATGCTCGACTACTACCGATTCGGCAGCGACCGCGCGATATCCGACGCCTTCACGGCCGATGCCCGCATAGTGGCCGAAAGCCCGTCGTGCATCACTGTGGAAGTAGGACATACCCGTCGCCAGCTGGCCGTGCTGGCCGCCGGACGCGACACGCTGCTGGCGGTCGTAACCACGGTGTCGGTTCCGGCCCGCACGAGCGTGATCGAGCTGTTCGGTAAGGATTTCACGACCGCGCCGCAGACCGCGCTGGCCGATGTAGGCCGCTATTCCGACTGGTTCACGGCCTCGGCATTCGACTCAGTGCCGGACCTGGAACTGACCCTGCCGTTCGTGCCCGCCGAAGCTGAATTCGACTCCACGGCCAGCCGCCTGACCCTGCGCAACAATGCCGCGCAGTACCTCACCGCGGCCGACTACGCACGCCTGCGGCCATATATGCTTGACTCGCTCACCTACGACGTGGCCCGCGGCCGCTTCAAACGCCACACAGCCCGATGAACCGGACAGCCATAACCCTGCTGCAGCTCAACGAGCGCGTCCAGGCCACGCTGAACGCCGCGCCGTCGCTCACCGGTGTGTGGGTCACGGCCGAGACTTCCGACGTGCGCTCATCCGGCGGACACTGCTACATGGAGCTGATCGACAAGGATCCCGACACCGGCAGGGCGCGCGCCCGCATGCGCGCCACCGTGTGGGCATCGCGCTTCGCACGGCTCAACGAGATGTTCCGCGCCGCCACCGGCTCGTCGATCTCTTCCGACATCAAGGTGATGGTGTGCCTGACAGTATCGTTTCACCCCATCTACGGGCTGTCGGCCAACATCACCGACATCGACCCGACCTACACCGTGGGCGACTTGCTGCGGCGCAGGCGCGAGATGATAGAGCGGCTCACCGCCCAGGGCATCATCAACATGAACCGCGAGCTCGCATGGCCGGCGGTGCCGCGCCGCATCGCCGTGATATCGGCCCGCACCGCCGCCGGATACGGCGACTTCATCAACCAGCTGTACACCAACCGCTACTGCCTGCGGTTCCGCACCAGGCTGTTCCCGGCCCTGATGCAGGGCGAAGGCGCTCCGCGGAGCATCGTGGCCGCCCTGGAGGCCATCGCGGCCGACAGCGCCGACTACGACTGCGTGGTAATAATCCGCGGCGGCGGCGCCACCGGCGACCTGGCCGCCTTCGACGACTACACCCTGGCCGCCAACATAGCAATGTTCCCGCTGCCGGTCGTGATCGGCATCGGACATGAACGCGACATCACCCTGCTCGACTACGTGGCCAACATGCGTGTCAAGACCCCCACAGCCGCCGCCGAATGGCTCATAGGCCGCGGCGCCGACGCACTGGGACGCCTGCAGACACTTGCCTCTGATATCGCCGCCGCAGCGGCGGCCGCAGTAGGGTCTGCCCACCGGCGCCTCGACTTCATTGCCGGACAGCTCCCGGCAGTCACGACCGGCGTCATAGAGAAGGGGCGCCTGCGCACCGGACGCCAGATCTCCGACACGATAGCCCAGAGTGTCACCAACATCCTCGGCCGCCACACCGACCGCCTCAAGGCGCTCGGCACTCTGCTCGACACCCTCTCGCCGCAGGCCACCCTGCGCCGCGGATTCTCCATAACCCGCCTCGACGGCCGCGCCGTGGCCGACCCGGCTCAGATTCCCGACGGTGCTGTCATCACGACCGTACTCGCCCGCGGTACCGTCACCTCAACCGTAAAACGCTAATCCAATCACCCCCGCTATGCCCGCACAAGAAAACATCACGTACAGCGAAGCCCTGGCCACCCTCGAAAAGATTCTGGCCTCACTGCGCTCCGACGCATGCGACGTCGACACACTGATCGAACGCACCCGCCGCGCCGTCGAACTGCTTAACATCTGCCGCTCGAAACTCACCACCACCGAGGCCGAGCTACAGGAAGTGCTCAAATCGCTCCAGACACCCGAAGCCTGACACGCCATGAAACAATATCTGCAACTTATCGACCACATCTTGCGCGACGGCGTCGAAAAAAGCGACCGCACAGGCACAGGCACCGTATCAACCTTCGGCTATCAGATGCGCTTCGACCTCAGCGAGGGATTCCCGCTGGTCACGACAAAGAAACTTCACCTTAAATCGATCATCCACGAGCTGCTGTGGTTTCTCAAGGGCGACACGAATGTAAAATATCTTCAGGACAACGGCGTTCGCATCTGGAACGAATGGGCCGACGCCGACGGCAATCTCGGCCCGGTCTACGGAGCGCAATGGCGTTCGTGGGGTGCGCCCGACGGCCACACCATCGATCAGATATCGGCCGCCGTCGATGACATCCGCCACAATCCCGACTCACGGCGCATCATCGTGAGCGCCTGGAACGTGGGCGACCTGCCTCGGATGGCCCTGGCTCCGTGCCACGCACTGTTCCAGTTCTACGTCGCTGACGGACGTCTGAGCCTGCAGCTCTACCAGCGCAGCGCCGACTGCTTCCTTGGCGTACCCTTCAACATAGCGTCGTATGCCCTGCTGTGCATGATGATGGCCCAGGTCACGGGGCTCAGGCCCGGCGAGTTCATCCACACTCTCGGCGACGCGCACCTCTACAAAAACCATCTCGAGCAGGCCCGGCTGCAGCTTACACGCGAGCCGCGTCCGCTGCCGCGCATGGTCATCAATCCGGCGGTCGAAGACATTTTCGGCTTCCGCTATGAAGATTTCACTCTCGAGGGCTATGATCCCCATCCTCATATTAAAGCAGAAGTATCCGTATGACACTCACTCTGATAGCCGCCGTCGGCCTCGACGGCTCAATCGGCCGCCGCGGTCAGCTTGCCTTCCGCATCAGCGATGATCTCCGCCACTTCAAGCAACTCACCATGGGTTGCCCGGTGATCATGGGCCGCAAGACCTTCGAATCGCTTCCGAAAGGCGCGTTGCCCGGGCGACGCAACATCGTGATCACACGAAGCGACAGCTTTCATGCCGACCGCACCGAAACGGTCCATTCCATCGACGAGGCCATAGCGCTTGCCGATGGTGCCGAACGCGTGTTCATCATCGGAGGCGCCGAGATCTACCGCCAGACGATCGACCGCGCCGACTGCCTGGAACTGACATTTGTCGATGACCGATGCCCCGACGCCGACTCGTTCTTTCCGGAAATCGATCCTGCCCAATGGGAAATGACCGCTGAAGGTCCCTCGACCGTCGATCCCGGCTCCGGCCTCACCTACCGCTTCGCCACACTTCGCCGCCGCCCGGCCTGACACACCGTGTCGGGCGGTGAGTTCGATGAGGTTGCCTTCGGGATCGGCGATGACGCTTTCGTAGAAGCCGTCGCCCGTGGTGCGGGGAGGGCTTACCACCGTGACTCCGGCGGCGCACAGCCTGCCGGTGAATTCATCGACGAGCCGCGGGGATCCCACAGATATGGCCATGTGGCAGAAGCCTCTTGATATGCCGGATGTTCCGCAGGCGACGAGTCCCGGCACATTCATGATCTCAAGGGAGGCACCTCCGCCGGGAAAAGTCAGAAAATACGAGCTGAATTCTTTGGCCGGATTGTAATAGCGCGGTCCGGCAGACGCTCCGAAATGGCGGCAATAGAAATCTCTGAGCAGTTCGATATCCTGCGCCCATATGGCTACGTGGCTTATGTTCATGACTGTCTTCTGTTGTAAATGAATTTATCGGCAAGCCAGGCGCGCACAGGAATGTCGTAGACCTTGACGGCGGCATAGGCCACGGCAACCGACGCTATGAAAATGCTCACAGCCACCCATATGTGCGTGCCGAGCGGTGCGTCGGCGTGGCGAGCCGCCCAGTTCATCTGCACATAGATCATGGGATAGTGGGTGATGTAGAGCGGATAGGAGATCATGCCGAGAAACTTGCAGACAGCTGTAGTGCGCCGCCCCTTGAGCGGACTTCCGGCCCCGGCGGCAACAATGGCCGGATACACGAACAGAATCACAATGGCGCAATACAGGCCGTTGAGCCACTCGTGTCCGGTGTCACCGATATGCGGCACGACCAATGTGGCGCCCACGGCCAGCGAGCACCACAGCATGCCGCCGTGCCGCAGATTTATACGCAATTTGCCGAGCCGATAGAGCAAAAGTCCGGCAAAGAACGGATAGAGCAGCCGCCCGATGCCGATATAGACCTGGTCGGGCGTCAGGCCGAAGCCGCCAATGACCGTGTACCTGGCATAGTCACGTACGGCAAGCAGACCGGTGACATCGAGGTTCATGGCTATGTCGACCGTCAGAAACGCCGAAAGGCACACGAATACGGTCAGAGCCACCTGGCCGAAGCGCCGCACGAACAGCGCATAGAGTATATTGGCCACATATTCCCAAAGAAGCGACCATTGGGCGCCGTTGAGTGAATTTATTTCCTGCCAGCCCCGGATATCCATCGACGGGGGCGTCGGGAACATTATGCACCCGAGAATCATGACCAGCAGCAGTTTCCACCATGGCGTCTGCATGACAAGGCCGAAGGCCGGGGCCGCGCTGAAGTAGAACCAGAAGGCCCCGATAAGCGTGCCGAGCACCACCATGGGCTGCAGGCGGATCAGACGGCGCTTGAAGAAATTCCATGTCGACATCCGCGCCCAGCGGTCGTCGTAGGCATATCCGATCACGAAGCCCGACAGCACGAAAAAGAAATCTACGGCCAGATAGCCGTGGTTCAGGATCTGATCGGACGGACCGGAAGAATATGTCTCGAACAGGTGAAACGCCACCACGATCATCGCAGCCACGCCGCGGAGACCGTCGAGAATCTCAAATCTTGGTTTTGAGGACATGGGGATCGGTTCTGATGCCATAAAGAATATGTAGTGCCTGTTTTCGCCGCAAAATTAGGAATTATTTATTTAACTCAATTTGCCTATATTAATAAATAATTGCACTATATTTGCAATATGGAATCTTTCGTATTCGATGACGTCAGCATCTCACCCGACCGGCAGATCGGAAAGCATTCGGCACCCTCGTGGGAGCTGTCGCATGTGATCCGCGGCAGAGGCGAGCGAACGGTCGGCGATCACACCGAAACCTTCGGTGAAGGTGACACTGTACTCATCCCGCCCGGCATCCCGCATGTGTGGCGCTTCGATCCGGAGACGGCCGCGACGGACGGTACCATCGCAAATATCTCGGTATTTTTCATGCCGCAGCTACTTTATTCGCTCAAAGCCATCTTCCCGGAAACAGGTGACACAGTAGGGCGTCTGCTGTCGCTGAACCAGGCCGTGTCGTTCAGCGGAAAGGCCCGCGACCGCATATCAGCCCTGCTGATGTCAATGCGCGGTCTCACGGCCGAAAGTCGCCTGCCGCGGATGATTGAACTGCTGACTATGCTGTCCGACTTTACAGAAAGCCGCTTCGCCGGACGCGGAAATCTGCTCGGACGAGCCGAGCGGCGCCTCGAACGGATCAGGGTCTACTGCGCATGCAACTACGCCCGCACCATAACACTCGACGAGATCTGCCGCTACACAGGCATGAACAGATCGGCTTTCTGCACATTCATGCGCCGGCATGCCGGAGTGTCCTTTACCGGATATGTCAATGACCTGCGGCTCGCGCGCGCCAAAGAAAAGCTGGCCCGGTCCGATGAAAGCATAGCCGAAACAGCTGCCGAATGCGGATTCTCCAACGTGACCTACTTCAACCGCCTGTTCCTTGCGAAATACGGCATCACTCCCCGGCAGGCCAGGCAGCGGAAAGACTGATATCCGAACACATTTTTTAACGGAATGCGGTAAAAGGGCAACGGAAAGGTTAGGGTTTGTTAAAGTGGTGGCAGCCTGAGATTTTTTGATTAAATTCGCGGCAGTTATTCTCACATCTTTGCTTAAGACATCCCGGTCGTGAACCGCTTCCTCACATTCATTCTTAGCGCCATCCTCTCCATATCCGCCGTGAATGGAGAATGCGCCGTGGTGGTCGCCGACTCCGCGACGCATATGCCACTGCCGAGCGCGTCGGTTTTCGACCGCAGCGGCCGTGCGATCGGCATCTCGGACAGCCGGGGGCGCCTGCCGTACATCTCTCCCGCGGAATATCCGGTGACGGTGCGCTATCTGGGCTTCGGTGAAAAGTGTGTGACGGAAGCCGGAACCGACACCGTGTTTCTTGCGGAAATTCCGACCGAACTGCAGGAAGTCGTCATCGAATCACGTCAGCATAAAGTGCTCCACGTGCTGGCCTATGTGCGCGAATATTCATCGCTGAGCACCTACACCGACACGGTATTCCTCTTCCGCGAGAAGATGGTCGACTTCATGATGACGCCGGATGAAAAAGTCAGGTTTACCGGCTGGATGAATCCGCGGGTACTCAAGAGTCGGTCATACTACCGGTTCACCAATGCCTCGGGGCTCGACAGCGTCAGCAGCGAGTGGGGCAACCATTTTTCGTGGTCCGACTGGATCGGCCCCGTCCACTCCCCGTCCGTACCGGCCGGAGTAAGGGGCGCTGAAAGCGGCTCCGACACGATCCGTGGAAAGTACAGCCCGGCCGAAATATGGATCCGGCACGACGACCGTATGACGGTGGACGTCGACGTGCTGGCCGACACCACAAGCCGCCGGTGGGTGCCCAATCTGTCGTCATTCTTCCGCCGGCAACTCGATTTCGAGAATTTCAGGGTGCGTTTCAATTACGGATGCGTCACCGCTGACTCGCTTTGCGTCACCGACCTCACCGGATATTCTTTCAACATCGAGTCGAACGGACGCGGCCACGACATGTTCCGCTTCAACCGGCGCGACGAGCCATTCTTCGTAAGCACGTTTGCCGAAGTATATATTCTCGACAAAGAATATATAACGGTGAAAGAGGCAAAGAAATGGAGCAAGCTTAAATTCGACAGCGGCGACATTGAAATTATAGAGGCTGCCGAAGCCCCCGGACTTCAGCAGCCGGTACTGGAACTAATCGCACGTGTCGAGGCGATAGACGCCGAAGGCGTACGGCTCGACCGCGCTCCCGACCGCAGATTCGTGGGGCGTCCTCCGCGCAAGATCAATTTCGGCGAGCGGGCCCTGACTCTTCTGAAGGATCTGACAGGCATAACCTACTTCAGATCGCACAGAAATTTCAACAACAACTGGAATTCATTCCGCCGCAGCCAAAGCAAGAGCAACAGTCACAAAAAGAAATAGCCCGCACGGATTCACTGTCAGAGCCACGCCGACTGACGCTCGCGCACAGCCATCGACTGACTGAGTATGCGCAGGAATTCAAGCATCGAGCGCTTGCGGTAACTGTCGCGCAGCGTATGCACGCAGCCGGCCATCTCGTTGTCGGGCACATCGAGCGGAATGGCTTTCACGCCGGCCTCATTGTGGATGGTGGCTTCGGCAAGCACCGACACCAGGTTGCTCTGCCGGAGCAGCTTCAGCAGAATGTTCACCTCATTAAGCTCCACCCGCACGCGCAGGGCCGCGTCGCGGGGCACCACACTGTCAAAGGCATTGCGCGCCTGCAGGCCCGGAGCCGGGAGCGCCAGGTCCCAGCGTGCCAGATCTTCAAACGACACGCGGCTTCGCGAGGCAAGCGAATGCTGCGACCCGACTATCACGGCCAGAAAATTCTGAAACAGAATGTGCGACTCCACCCCATCGACCGGCGCGGAAGGGCGGAATGCGAGAACGAAGTCCACCGTACGGGAGCGCAACATCTCCATCAGTTCGGCCATGGGGCGGTAGCACACATTGAGTTTGATTCCCGGATACTGCTTCATGAACGTAACCAGCGACTCGGTCAGTATCGGGCTGAACGAGTAGGTGACACCGATGTTGAGCGTACCGGTCAGCAGATTGTTGAGGTCCCGGATGCGGCTGACACAGCTCTCGGCCTGCTGCAGCGTGCCGAGAGCGTGCGGCAGCAGTTCAGCCCCCGCCTCGGTCACGGAGACACTGTGGCTGGTGCGTATGAACAGCGGCACGCCGAGTTCGTCCTCGAGCTGCCTGATCTGCTGCGAGAGCGTGCTTTGAGTCACATTGAGAATACGGGCCGCTTCCGAAAAGCTCAGTGTGCGTGCCACGGTGGCGAAGTACCTCAGTTGTCGTAATTCCATAGTCTTATAACGTGTTACAGTGCGGTTCGCGCCGCAAAGATAATGATTTTTTCGCAATGGATCATCGTGTGGCCGTGAACGACAGTTTCTTCATGGCCACTACCGGAAGTGTGGCACCCACCACCATGGCCAGCAGGATACACGCGGCTGTAAGTGCGTTGAAAGTGAAGATCGGAAAATAGCGCATGAAGGCGTCCGGGCCGTCGCGCATGACACACATGGCCAGTGCGGCAGCCGCCTTATACGCATAGATGCCCGGGATCATAGGCAGCAGGGCCGGAAAAAGCAACGTCTCGGCGGGGCTGTGGATGATCTGCGACGAAAGCACCGCCATGATACCTACAAGAACCGATGCCACGAGCGTGGCAGCCACGATATGTACATCGGCAAAAGCGGCATGCAGCAACAGGTAGCGCAGCGAATGCCCCAGTGCCGCTATAAGGGCGCAGAAGCCGTAGGCACGCGTGACAGGCCGGCTGATACAGGCAAAACCGATAGCCGCTATCGCCGCAAATAATGCATCCTGAAATAAATCACTCCAGTTCATAGTACGTTTTTTAGAGATTTCAGAACATTCCACGCCCCATCAGCAGCATTGCGCCGCACAGACCGGCCGAGAGACAGGCTGTGAGGACCAGCGCGTCGGTAAGTCGGCTGAAAGCGCATATATAGTGGCGGTAGACAAGATCGCTGAACGAGTTGAGCAAAGGCACACCCGGCACCAGATAGAGGACCGAGGCCCCCAGGGCTATATCGGGAGTCGAACCGAGCCCGAAAAGAGCGTCGCCGGCGGCAAGTACAGCCGATACAAACGCCGCTGCCAGCACGGCCAGCCGCAGATCGACGCGCCGCCGTAGAAGAGCCGACTTCACACAGATACCGGCCATGGTGGCCACAGCTACCACAGCCATGGCCACGGCGTCGCCTCCGAACAGACGGCAGAACGAAGCGTTCGCCACCCCCGTAAGAAACGTCTGCGCCAGCGGTGCGAGGCCGCCGGGGCCTTCAGCCATAATGGCGTCGAAACGGCGTGTGGCCTCGTCGATGCTCAGAGTGTTGTCGTGCACCTGCCAGCTCAGACGGCTCAGCCGTGTATTGAGGCTGAAACTGATCCCGGCACCTTCCACAGTCTCGATAGCCGTGAAAAGATCCTCGCCGGCGGCGTCAGTCACCGTCAGATGCAGATGGCGGGGCATGATGGTGAGACATTCGCGCAAGCCCCACGTGCGCGCCATGCGGCCGATGTTCATGTCAAGTCGCGAGCACGTGGCGCCGCTGCCAAGCAATGCGGCGCCGTACCGGGCCAGAAGCACGCATGCCCGGCGTGCCGTAGGCCGCTGCGTGGCGTCCGGCCGGTCAGAAATCGTCGTCACAGTCATAGTCGTTTTCGGCACGCCGCAACGGGTCGCCAGGGATGAAGAATTCCTCGCGCTCGCTGCCCATGCCGAACACACGGGTGCGGCGGTGGCGCGACTGATGGTTACGGTGCATGGCCTGTACGGCAAGAAGCACGATCACTACAGCTGCCATGCAGATCCAGGTAAGTAAAGGAACATTCATAGGTCGTTCGTTTTTTTGTTTGCAAAGGAACAAAAAACGACATCGCCCGCGCGTCGTTTTCAATAGATTCTTCCGATAGCAGCTATTCATGGACGGGAGAAATTAATTTCACATCACTGCTTTGTAAATCAGAAATAAATTAGTAGCTTTGCAACGATATTTTCAGAATATCAGGACATATTAATCAATACAAGGAGCGTTTTGCTTATCTTGCAAATGAAAACCTGAGAAATTTTCAACGTGTGCAAGAGATAACAAAGCGGTTCTCGCGCTATAGCGTGGGCTACTGTTTTTTATATCTCGCACACACGGTTTTCTCAGGACCTTCATTTGGAGATGTGGCAAAGCAGCCCACGCTTCTGCATATGTAAACGGTCGAAAGGGTTGTAAGACCGGCATAAGAACCAGCGAATGAGAAAATACATTTTACTCCTTGCCGTCATATCCGGCGCCCTCGCCGCGAATGCTGACACATGGAAAACAATTGGACTGGGTTACTACTCAGACCCTGTGTGGCAAATCGGCGATGGAAGCCCCTTAGCAGGGACTATCGATGTTGAAGAAAGCAACGAACAGCCAGGACTATTCAGATTCGAAGCTATTTCCGACGAATATGTATATGTCCACTGCGAAAATCCCCAGAAAGTGTATGTCGAGGACTACACATTCATATCTTCAAACAATGTTGCTCTCACTGTGAGCCAGAGGTGTGCCGAAAACACATGGAACGGCAACAACGATTTTTATGGCGTTCTGAACGACCGTAAAGTCATTATTCCGGGCAATTATTTTTGTTGTAAAACTGAAAATGCGTCCAATTGGACAATATGCAGTTCTGACCGGAATTTTGTGTTTGAATTACTATCGGACGGCGATGAAGAGATGCCGTCCGGAATATACTTCGGCATCACGGCTTTCAATTATATGCCCAAATTCTTCCCGATCCAACTTATCGAGGGCTCCAACAAACAGGAATACCGCGACTTTGTAGAATCTCAGGACCTTGATGATTATACATATCTCTATTACTCTGTTGACCGCGCGATTGATGCCCTGATCACATACAACTATCCGAAAGACTTAAGCAGCGTGGCTCTCATAACATTCACCGACGGCAACGACGATGGATCATTAGAGCAGGCTCCCAACACATCGTGGACTGATACCGACTACCAACAATACGTCGGGAACCGTATACAAAGCACTTATATCCAAAACAACAGACTCGAAGCCTTCTCCATCGGCCTTAAAGGAAAGGACATCGGCGACTACAACTATGCACTGTTCAGATCAAATCTCCTTGCTTTGGCCTCAGATGAAAACCATGCATCCGAGGTAAATGATATGGCCGAGGTGGAACGTACGCTCAACACGATCATTGACCGGCTCGAGACATCATGGCTGAACAAGAAAGTGCAGGTCCGGATAAATATGCGTGGCACCGGCGACAGACTGAGATTTACATTAGACAAATCAAGGACGGAAATGAACAATAATCCTGAGAATTCTGAAATGTGGATTGAAGGCGTTTTCAATCGCGACGACCTCAGTCTCAACGATGTCGTTTATCACGGCTTCACATGTACATCGGGCACAAAAGTTCTCGCCGAGGCCATTGATGTCAACGGAAGGACAAAGTATCAGTTTACTTTTGAGAATATCCGCGACTATGACGGCAATATTCCTGAAACCGGCGAGATAAATTTCTGGCATAAGAATTCTACAACACCGGCATGGCAGCCGCACACTGAATTCGGAAGCGAGGGCGATGTAAAGACAGAAACCGAAACATCATCGGCCGCCATCATGTTGGTGATGGACTGCTCTTCATCGCTGGGCGAAAGCGACTTCGCTAAACTCAAGAGCGTGGTGAACACATTAGTCGACCGTCTTGCCGATAAAGAGAACGGTATCAACGATGTGTCCGTCAACGATGAAAACGCTCCCGTCGAGTACTACAATCTGCAGGGGCAACGGATTGTTCATCCGGATCATGGACTGTACATCCGCCGTCAGGGTAAACAGGTAACAAAGATTCTTATCAAGTAAACCTCCTTTTAAACGAATCAGCCGGGAAGGATATCGAACAAAATATCCCTCCCGGCTTTCTATTTCTCCAAATCTCCGACTTGCACATCCAAAGTTGGTGAAAATAAAGTTTGAGGAATATTTGCGGGGGCGTGGAAAAAACGTTATCTTTGCGGTACCTTAAATCTGTAACGAAGAATCTTAACGACCTTATACACAATCTACCATGGCAGCTATTGCGCTTGACATAGGCGGCACCAAGATAGAGGGAGCCACCTTCCGTGCCGACGGACATATCATCGACCGCCACCGCGAACTTATCGGCAGCCGCACCGGCGCGGCCGTCGGACAGCTGGCCGTGGAGATCGCATCGATGCTTATACAACGGGCGGCCGCCGAAAGCATTGCCGTAAAAAATATCGGAGTATGCGTGCCCGGAATAGTGCACCGGCGCCCTGGAACCGTATGGGCTCCCAACATACCGGGATGGGACGACTATCCGCTGCGCGACGAGCTGTCGGCGGCATTTCCGGGAGTGGACGTGAGCGTAGACTCCGACCGCAGCTGCAGTATCTATGGCGAAAGCTGGCTTGGGTCGGCCGCCGGATGCCGCGACGCCGTGTTTGTGGCCGTAGGCACGGGCATAGGCCTCGGCATCAAGGTCGACGGAAATGTGATCCATGGCTTCGGCGACATAGCCGGCGCCACAGGCTGGATGGCGCTCGAACCGCCATACGATCATAAATTCGACCGCTGCGGATGCTTCGAATACTACGCCTCCGGCACCGGCATCGGAGAGAACGCGCGCCTGCTTCTGGGCGAGCTGCACCGCGACGGCGCGGTAGACTTCGGAGGTGCCGTCAAAGTCGCCGACGTGAGAGCCGAAAACGTGTTCCGCGCCTACGACGAGGGGGACCCCATCGCCGCAAAAGTCCTCGAGAAGGCCGTGCAGATGTGGGGCATGGGCGCGGCCAACATCATCTCGCTCTTCAACCCCGAGTGTCTGATATGGGGTGGCGGAGTGTTCGGACCGGCCGTGCGGTTTCTCGACGACATACGCCGCGAGGCCGCACAGTGGGCGCAGCCCGTGGCCATGGAGCAGGTGAAGTTCACCGCCGCCAGCCCCGACATCAACCCGATTCTGGCGGGGGCGGCCTACATAGCCTTCCATCACCTATAAATATAGCAACGACAGTTATTCTATAAACAACCATGAAAGACAAGACATCAAAGACATACAACAAAGGGGCCGTATTCACGGCCGCCTGCATAGGAATGTGCTTCTTCGGGGTGTCCATGATAACCCTCGGGGCCATGCTCCCTACTCTTACAGCCACATTCGGACTGAGCGAAAGCGAGATAACCTCGCTGGCCACTCTGCTGCCGATAGCCATGCTGGGCGGTTCGCTCGTATTCGGTCCGGTTGTCGACCGCTTCGGGCACAAGATCATGCTCGTAGGCAACTGCATACTGGTGCTGGCAGGGCTCCTGGGCCTGGCCTGGGGCGAAAGCGTGGGCGCCATGCGGTGGTCGATCGCAGCCATCGGATTCGGCGGCGGCGTGCTCAACGGAGAGACAAACGCTCTTGTGGCCGACATATACGAAGGCGCCCGGCGCAACTCGCGCCTCAGCTTCCTTGGCGTGTTTTACGGCCTGGGGGCGCTGACAATCCCCACCCTGCTGGCCACGCTGGAAGCCTCCTACACTTACCGCGAGGTGCTGGCCGGCATCGGCATTCTCATGGCAGCGGGCATAGCGGTGTGCGCTGTGATGCGCTTTCCGGCGCCCAAGCAGCCTCAGGGATTTCCTCTTAAGGATGCGGCACGGGTCATCACCAGTCCGGTGATGCTTCTGCTGGCGTTCGTGCTGTTCTTCCAAAGCGGCACAGAAGGCATCACCAACAACTGGACGGCCACATATCTGGCCGCCGGGACGCTGAGCGACGGAGCCGCACAGATGGCCCTGACGGCCATGCTCGTGGGACTCACTGCAGCACGACTTCTGCAAGGATTCCTGTTCACGCGCCTCGAGCCGCGGCGCGTGCTGCTGCTCTCGCTGGGTATTGCCGCCGCGGGCTACACGGCGCTGCTGACGCATCCTTCGGCCATGGGTGTCATGGGGGCCATGGCGCTGGTCGGCGCCGGACTGGCCGCCACTTTCCCGGTGATATTAGGCATTCTCGGTGAACGCTTCGCCGCCCTGTCGGGTACGGCATTCAGTGTGGCGCTGGTAGTGGCCCTGTGCGGCCAGACGGTTCTCAACGCCGTCACCGGAGCGGCCGGAGCCGCCTCATTCCCCTGGATAGCCATCGGCTCGGTTGCCGCCATGGTGCTTCTGTTTGCCGTATATGCGGGATATTGCGGAAAGTCCGATACGGCCAAATGAGATAAAAAAATCAACATGTAATAGTATATAACTAAATTATCAAACCAATCAATCAACAAACAACTATGTTAGCAAAACAATGGCTTGAAAATGCTCACGGCCTGATGAACACCATCGAGGCCAGCCAGCTCGAAAATGTGCGCAAAGCCGCCGAAGTAATGGCCGATTCAATCGAAAAAGGCCGCTGGGTCCACACCTTCGGCTGCGGCCACGCCACCATACCCGTAGAAGAAATGTACCCCCGCATCGGCAGCTTCGTAGGCTTCCACCCGCTGTGCGAGATGCCTCTGACATTCTTCACCCAGATAATCGGTCAGATGGGTATCCACCAGTTCCTCTTCCTGGAACGCGCCGAAGGCTACGGACAGGAAATCATGAAGAACTATGACTTCTCCACCGACGACTGCCTGTGGATCTTCTCGCACACCGGCATCAACGCCGTGAACATCGACGTGGCTCTCGAAGCCAAGAAAAAGGGCATGAAGGTGATCGTGTACGGCTCGGCCGGTGCCACCGGCGACAAGGCTTCGCGCCACTCGTCGGGCAAGAACCTGTTCCAGATCGCCGACATCGTGGTTGACTCGTGCGTGCCTCTGGTCGACGCTTCCGTACCGATGAAGAAACACTTCGACAAGGTAGGCCCGCTGTCGACACTGGGCTTCGTGACGCTGGTATGGATGACCATCACCACCGTGGCCGAAATTCTCGAGGAGCGCGGAGTGAAACTCTACATCCACCCGAGCCACAACGTGCCCGGCGACACCACTGCCCACGAACGCCTCGACGCCGCCATCGACGAATACAAGCGCCGCGTGAAAGTGCTCTGATCGCGAGAGTACACATTATAATATTAATATTGAAAACGCCTGCGGAATCGGTCCGCAGGCGTTTTCAATATATTGTATGTCGTGCCGTTCAGCGCAGAACGACTATCGAGGCCGGATGTGAGTGCGTGTAGTCCTGCCCGTCGCGGATAAGGGCGGTGACTGTGTAGGGGCCGTCGGCCACCGGATTGCCGGCCGAGTCATTCAGATCCCATCTGTAAGGGAATACGACGCCGTCGATGCGGCGCACGGTGTTGCCGTGGCCATCGGTGATGAACAAGGTGTTGGCACTCCCGAGGGCCGGAGTGAGATCGAATGTGGCGCTTTCGCGGGCCAGATGATCATCGGTGGTGACGGCCGGACGGTCAAGACGGCTGACTACCACAAAATCTATGGTCGAACGATCCACCTGCCCGACATTGTTGGCCACTGTGAGCGTGACCGAGTGGATGCCCTCCGACAGGCCGCTGACCGTTGTGGCAAGAGTCAGCGTTCCGTCGTCGTTGCGGCTCACGAATCGGTCCAGGCGGTCTATCGAGCGAAGGTCGTCGACGGTAATCGATGTGCGCGTGGCGATGTTGCCGTCGCTGAAGTCAAGGCCGAAGGCCGACGGATCGATTGTCGCAGTCAGAAGCACGTCGGCCTGCTGCTCGGAACCGGAGACAAAATCGGGATCGCCGGCGCGGAAATCACGTATTTCGGGAGCGGAAAGATCATTGTCGTCATGGTCGGCGGGATTGAAGTCGCCGACAGTCAGGTCGTCGAACGAGGCCAGGGCCATGCGTCCGTCGGTCTTGTCGCATGCATATACCATCAGACGGTTCTGTCCGACAGGCACCGGCACGGGGGCGGTGAGGACAGCGTCGAACTGACCGTCGCGGACATCGGTCTCCACCTCGGCAAGCGTGGCGAACTGCTGAGTGACGTCCATACCCGTATAATTGTTTTCACCATTGGTATTGTACGTGGTGTTGGTGACCCCGGCGGCAAGAATACGCACGGTGACCACGCCGTTGAAATCATGGTCGGTGGTACCTCCCGCACCGGCAATCGAGCCCTTGATATGGAAAGGCTTCAGAGGCATGACCTCCACATCGCCTTCGGCAGGATCGTGGCCGTCGATCTCCGCGATAACCGCCGAGCATTCCGGAGCATAGAGCGGCAGAGCCGGATCACCGGCCAGATTATATATGAGCGTATTGACCAGAGCCTCGTCGGGTGTTGAGATCTTGCCATCGCTGTAAAGCTCCAGCACATGCCGGCGGGCACGCATATAGACGTCGCCATAGGTATCGTCCGGGCCGGCCTCGGCATATGCGCGCGCCACAGAGAGACACGACAGCTGGTTGTATGATATATATACGCTGCGCGAAGCACCCACTCCGGCGAGGCATCCGCCCCGGGGAGAAAAGAGCATGGCCTCGATCAGACAGTTGAGATTGCGGTCATAGGAATACTGGTCGCAACTCGAGAACATCACGAACGGCATGGTCGGATACTCGACCGACGCGGCATACGAGCGGTTCCACTGCGAAGCGTTGCCTATGAAGTTGGGATCGCCATGGCCACTGTAGGTGAAATATCCCACACCGCGCTGGAGTTCCTGGCGGACTATGTCGCGGAAGGCCGTGTTGGTGTCGTTGCGTCCCTGGCGGTAAAGCTGGTTAGGCACGTTGATTATAGTGAAATCGGGGCGATAGGTCAGCATGGAGTCGGCAACCTCGATAGAGTGGCTGAGATGAGTGTTGCGGTCGCCCTCGCCGGCACAGAGCAGGGCTCGGCCATAAGCCCGGTAGTCGGGCGGCGTGCTCAGGTAGCGGACAGCCTTGTCGACATAGTCTTCGGCCTGGGCCGGATTCATGGCCGAAACACGCCCTACGGCTATGTTATAGTCGCGCAGATGAATATTGTCGTGGTTGTAATCGTCGGCAAGCATGCCGAAGTAGTTGTCGGAGGCGTAGTTGGTAATGGTGTTGGCCGTCTGCGACGCAAGCGTGTTCTGGTAAGTGAGCAGCCGGTCGGCGGGAGCTACCTCGAGCGAGCGGTTGTCATAGCTGCACGGGCCGAATATGAGCATGTACCGGAACTTCTCGGGGCGGCGGTCGAAGTACATCTTCGCATAGCGGCGGTAGGCCATGGCGTCGCGCGCACCCGACGAGAATTCGTTGAAGATCTCATCCTGCAGCACGACCTTCACCGCCAGGCCCTGATACTGCGCGTGGGCATCGGCAAGACGGGTGGCCGCGGCGAGATATTCGGGCGTGGTGATGATGAGCATGTCGGGCGTGGCCGAACCGTGCAGGTTCTGTGCGGCGACTGCTCCCACTACAGCCGGCGAGGGATACTGCGCCGACGGGCGGAACACCACGTTGCGGCGCGTATAATTCTCCGTCAGAACGTACGACATGGTGCGCGAGGCGGCGTCATAGACAGTCGGATAGGCGGCTATGCCGGTGAGGTTGTCGATACTCCATACGGCCAGTTCGTCGGCCGATCCCACCTCGGCGAAGAGCACCTGCTGACCCGACATGGACTCTGCGCGGGTGTAATTGATGATAAGCATCGGATCCGTGTCATCAATGATGTTGGTGCGGGGATAGCGCACGGCAGCGCGGTCGGGAGCCACATAGCGCGGTGTGATGTCCGACGGGATCTGCACGTTGAACCTTACCTTTGTGTCGGTCAGAGGCCGGGCGTCGGAAGAGGTAAAAGATACCGCGCCCCGGGCGTCGCTGTAGGCCGTGTACTCGCCGTCGGCGATAGACCACGCCTGCGATACGGTCCCTGCCAAAGAGTCTATATCGCCCTCTGTGCGGGTCGACAGACGGGTCGAGCGCGAAGCCGACACAGCCACAAAGTAGTTGAAAATGCCGCTTGGATAAGTGTCGGTGGCGTGGAAATTGCGGATACGCACATCGTAAGGAATGCAGGCTCCGGGCGATACCTCGGCACCGTGATAGCCCACACCGCCGTTGATGGGTGTCTGGATTTCATCCTCAAAATAATCGAGATGGATATGAAAGTCAAGCGGCGAATATTGGTCCGACGGCTGTCGCTCGGGTTTCTGAGGGACCGGCTGCGCACCTTCGGCGTCTGAAAGAAAATAATAGGAGCGTGTGTCGTAGTAATTGCGCCGCACATTATAGCGGGATGCCTCGCTGCCGGTGAGGGAGTTCACCGATACGGAAACATCGCCCTGGCCGAAGAAAAGGATACGACCGTCGGGGGTATGCAGCGTGGCTGTGGGGATGATGTCATCAGGCGCATTGCCTATGAAAAGGTTGTCGGCGAACTGGGTGGAGCCGTAGCCGTAGACCTGCACTTTCGACGGATCTTCGAAACCCATTTCGCGCAACTGGTCGTAGGAAAGCTGGAAGATGCCTTCGGCATCGGTAGCGACCTTGACCCAGTGGCCGCTGCTCAGACGCGATGAAGATGCATAGAACGATGTAGAATAAGCCTGAAGCATCGGCGCTCCGGCAGCTGAAAGCAGCAGCAGAAATGTGATCAGACGGCTTTTCATAACATGTAGGCTTGAAAGGAGAGTGATTGGTTGGAGAATGTCATTTGATGTTAAACTCGAGGATCGGATCATCCGGATCAAAGCCATAGCTGACCCGGCATCCTATTTCCGGAATGAATGAGGCGATGTCGCCAGGCAGGACGATAACATCGCCGGTCTTGAATGTGGTATCGGCCGATATGCCGGCCAGGGCATCCGCGGCCAGGCTCAGATCGGGCGTAAATATATCAGCGGCCGCCGCGAGGTCCGATATCTCGATCCACCGTCCGTGGATCAGCACATCGTCGCTATAGTCGGTGAGCGTGCCTCCGCTGAGGTAGGACACCAATGTGGCCGCTCCTATGTAGCGCGGAGCAAAACGCCGGTCAACACACTTGCCGAGCCGGTCGACACGAACGGCGGCACGTATGCTACAGATGAGCGGAGCGGTATCGGGCAAGAAAAGCGGGCGCCGGTCGGGACGCCAGGCCGAATCGGCCATGAGGACCGGGCGGGAGACGGACGAGGAGGAATCGAGTCGCAGGATTTTCATTGCTCGCGGTGGTGCTGCGTGTCCGACACCGTGGCCAGGCGGTTGTACATCACAGCCAGATGGGAATAGATGGAAGTGTTGGTGACTACTACGCCGTCGGCCACGCGTATCCGCGTCGGCGTGAAATTCCACAAGGCACGCACACCGGCGGCGACAAGCTCGTCGGCCACCGACTGGGCGCTCTCGACAGGCACGGCAAGGATGCCGATGGTTATGCCAAGTTCGCGTACGAGACCTGTAAGCCGTCCGGGGCCGTAGACGGGAATGCCGGCGATGCGGGTGTCGATGATGGCTGGATTCACGTCGATACCGGCCACGATATTGAGCCCGTAGCGGCCCAGGCCGCTGTCCTGCATCAGAGCGGCGCCGAGCGAGCCGACACCGACCATCACGGCCGAATGGCGCGTGTCGAAGCCCAGGAACGACCGCAGCGTCGTCTCGAGCGACGCCACTTCGTAGCCTATGCGTGTCTTGCCCTTGATATTGAGAAACGACAGATCCTTGGCAATCTGGGATGCGTCAACATGCAGATCGCCCGAGATGCGGGTCGACGAAACATATTCAACCCCCTCTGCATTGAGAGTGGTCACATAGGCCAGATACCAGGGCAACCGCCTGAGCGTAGGCTCAGGCAGCAGATCAAGAGGCCGTTGTAATCGTGTATCACTCAATGGATTGAACAATTCAGACCGCCGAAACATACCCGGTGGCGCATTTTCAGCGCAAAGTTAGCGAAAAATCCTGATATTCTGCCATCAAATCTGTTAAAAATAGAGCGGACCTTATCATTGAGCACTCCACCCTACTCTCAACTGGCAAGTGCAAAATTATCGATTTGTCGGAAGAATACACTTTT
>OLSQ01001297.1_pt1 | contig 21184 bp, 26 predicted proteins | sample 1672561 | NCBI WGS metagenome assembly OLSQ01 (sample SAMEA3136699, study PRJEB25190) | human gut metagenome | biome: human gut; feature: human-associated habitat; material: faeces | place: Austria | collected 2013 | reverse complement strand
CTAATTACAATGAAATTATTTGGAAAGAAAGTGCTCAAAATGTAGGCTGAATATTGTTAAAGTATTTCTTCGTATGAAATTCTTTTTTCTTTATATTGGTATAATGTTTTACCAAATTTTAATTCATTCATTTTTTTCTGTAATTCCATAATTACTATTGGCAATATAGATATTCCAAGGCAATATAGCCATTGTGTTTTATTTAATTGTACCAATTTAAAGACATTTGCTAAAGATGGTATACATACTATTCCGCATTGCAATATCATTCCTATTATTAGAGCACCTATTAAAAATTTATTTTCTAAAAGTCCTACTTTAAAAATAGATTGATTACTCTTTATATTAAAACTATGAACTAATTCTAACATTCCCAAACATATAAAAGCCATTGTTCTTCCAACTTCTAGTCCAAACTTATTATTACCCAAACTAAATGCAAATAATGTTAAAATTCCTATCATTATTCCTTCTATTAAAATATTACTCCATAATCCATCAGAAAAAATTCCTTTCTTAGGATCTTGTGGTTTCTTATCCATGATGTCTATTTCTGGTTTTTCCAAACCTAAAGCAATTGCTGGCATAGAATCTGTAACTAAATTAATCCATAATAATTGTATTGCAAGAAGTGGTGATTCTAATCCAAGTAGTAAACCTAAAAATATAGTTACAATTTCTCCAACATTTGTAGAGATTAGAAAATGAATTGCTTTTTTTATATTATCATATATATTTCTGCCTTCTTTTACTGCACTTACAATAGTTACAAAATTATCATCAGTTAAAATCATGTCTGAAGCATTTTTTGCAACATCTGTGCCGTTTTTTCCCATTGCAATTCCAATGTCTGCATTTTTTAGTGCTGGTGCATCATTAACTCCATCTCCTGTCATAGCAACAACATTTTGTGCATTTCTAAAAGCATTTACTATTCTTACTTTATGTTCTGGAGAAACTCTTGCAAAAACACTATAATTCATAATATTTTTTCCCAATTCTTTATCACTAATTTCATCTAATTCTTTGCCTGTTATAGCTAAATCTTTGTTTTTAAGTATTCCTAATTTCTTAGCAATTGATTTAGCAGTTACAATATGGTCTCCTGTGATCATAACAGTTTTTATTCCTGCATTTTTACAAACCATAATTGCCTCTTTTACACCATCTCTTGGTGGATCTATCATACCAATTAGTCCTACAAATACCATTTCATTTTCTATTTTTTCATCAATATGCATAGGTAATTCTTTAACATCTTTATAACTAACTGCCAATACTCTTAATGCATCTTGTGCCATTTGATTGTTTATCCATTCCAGTTTTTTAACTATATTTTTTTCCATATTAAATTCTGAATTATTGTAATAATACTTTATACATTTATTTATTAAAACATCCGGCGCTCCTTTAGTAATAATTCTATATCCATTATTGGTTTTGTGTATTGTTGTCATTAATTTTCTTTTTGAGTTAAATGCAATTTCATTTACTCTTTCATATTTTCTGTATAATTCTCTTTTATCTATTTTTTCTTGTAGTGCTTTTGCTACAATAGCTTTTTCTGTAGGCTCACCTGTAACTTCTTTTTCTTTAATATCAACTACATTTGCATCTGTACACATACATGCTAGCTTTAATAAAAAACTTTCTTCTAGTTTATCAGTTATTTTACCATTTATATTTGAAAGATTAACTACTGTCATTTTATTTTGAGTTAGTGTTCCTGTTTTGTCTGAACATATTACACTACTACTCCCTAAAGTTTCTACTGCTGGAAGTTTTCTTATTATTGCATTTTTTTTTGCCATTCTTGTTACTCCAATAGAAAGAACTATAGTTACTATTGCTGGTAATCCTTCTGGTATTGCTGCAACTGCTAGTCCTACTGATGTCATAAACATTTCTTTAATTTCTATTTTCTTAAATAAACCTATAATAAAAATAAAAAAACATATTGCTAAACATATTATACCTAGATTTTTCCCTACTTCTGCCAATCTTTTTTGAATTGGTGTTTCTGGTGATTGATCTTTCGTAATCATATCTGCTATTTTTCCTACTTTTGTATTCATTCCTGTTTCTGTTACTACTGCTTCTCCATGTCCCTCTGTTACTATTGTAGTAGAAAATGCCATATTAACCATATCACCAATTGGTATATCCTTATTTAGTATTCTATTTGCATCTTTTTCTACTGGTATATTTTCTCCTGTTAGTGCTGCTTCCTCAATTTTTAAATTATATGAATTAATCAGTCTACAGTCTGCTGGTACAAACTTTCCAGCTTCTAAAATTATAATATCTCCTGGAACAAGTTCTTCACTCGCAACTTCTTTTATTGTTCCATCTCTTTTTACCTTTGCAGTTGGAGAAGACATTTTTTTAAGTGCTTCTATTGATTTTTCTGCTTTGCTTTCTTGTATTAAACCTAAAATTGCATTAAAAATTACTATTGCAATAATTATAATTGAGTCTATGTAATCTTTTGAGCCTTCTATTTTAGCCAAAACAAGTGAAATAATAGACGCTATAATTAATATAATAATCATAAAGTCATTAAATTGTTTTATAAATTTTTTAATTATACCTTCCTTTTTACTTTCTCTTATTTGATTTAAACCGCTTTCTTTTTTTCTATTTTCAACTTCTTTAGTAGTTAGTCCTATTTTTTCATTTGTTTTCTTTTTTCTTATTACTTCGTATATATTCTTTTCATGCCACATATAAGGCACCTCCTTTTGTGTATTACTAGAATATATGCTTTTACATAAAAAAAATACCTACAAATATGTAGATATTTTTTTATTATTATCTTTCATTTTCTTTACTTTTCCTGTTTCTTTTTTCAATTGCAGATTTTATTTTTGATTTTAATCCTCCACTAGTATATACATTTTTTATGCCTCTTTCTCTGTTTTCTTTCCTTACTTTTCTTTTGTAACTTGCTGTAGCAACAATATTATCTAAATCTATTTTATATTTATCTCTAAATGATTTTTTTGCTGGTTCAATTGGTTCTACTTTTATTATAGGATCAATAGTTTGATATTTTCCTTCTTTCTTTGGAGGATTTTTTTCTTCTTCTAATTCTCCTGCTCTAGCTCTAATATCAAAATCAATCTGCTCATAATCATCTTTTAATATTCTACCTTCATCATATAATTTTTGATTTTCTTCTCTTATTTTTTGTAAGTCCTCTTTATTTTTAGCTAAGCCTATTTTATTTTCCATCACTGTACTCATATATTTTTGTATATCTTTTTCTTTTAGTTTTTCATCTTCTTTTTGTTTATCGTCTTGAGCTGCTGCTAATTTTTCAACTTTCTTATTTCCTAAAGCTTTATCTCTTTTATTTCCAATTCCTGCCACTGATTGAAATGCGGATCTAATATGTTTATGTTTCTCCATAAATTTTATAAATGCACTTTTATCCACTACATTTGCTAATCCCATTTGTGAATGATTATTTGCTTTTTCCATTATTATATCTGATGATGCTTTAGAATAATTTCTTCCATATATTCCATTTACTATTCCATTTAGATCATATCTTATTGCTGTATTATCTGACATTTTATCTTTTTTCCCTAGTGCATCAACATAATTATCTAATCTATTTTGGTCTAGTGTTTTATCTGCTTGATGAAGCATATATGCTACACATGGATCAATATCACTTAATCCTGGAGCCTCTCTATAATATGTATAAAGTACTGCTTTAAAATTATCAAATTCTTTTGATTGTATTAATTCATTATAATTTTGATTTTGCTCTTTATAAGATCCATCTTCACCTTTTATTACCAAACTATAATTATTCTTTTTTGCATTGAATCTTACATCTACTAATTCATTTCCTGTTTTTGGTTCCATATGTGTTGTTTCTGTTGGTTTAACCGGAGCTGTTTCTGGCTTTTTAGTTGCTGGTTCTACCGGTTTTGTTGGAGCTGTTTCTGGCTTTTTAGTTGCTGGTTTCACCGGTTTTGTTGGGTCTGTTTCTGGCTTTTTAGTTGCTGGTTCTACCGGTTTTGTTGGGTCTGTTTCTGGCTTTTCTGATGTTGGTTCTTCTTTTTCAGGTTCTTTTCTACTTATAACTTCGTTTATCTTTTCAACATCTTTTTTGTATTCATTGTCTATTTGAGATAAGTATTCTTCACATTTTGATTTTGCCTCTTTTAGGCTTGATAAGTTATCTGTTACTTCTTTTAATTTATCATCTAACTTTTTATATTCTTCACCATTAGTACATACTCTAACCTTTTTTGTAACTGTAATAAGCTTTCCTTCGTTGTCTCTTTCTTCCCATGATTGTTCTTGTTCTTCATATTCATGCTTGAATTTCTTTAATTTTAATTCTATAGATTTAAATTCTAATTCTTGTTCTTCTATTTCAGTTTCTATTTCTTTTTGTTCTGAAATTAAGCTTTTCTTTGCATTATCTCTTGCCTCATAAGTTTTTGATTTTTTTTCTTTTTTTTGGTCTAAAGTAAGATCTGGATTTTCTATTTTTTCTTTTTGAGATAATTTTTCTTCATAATCTTTTTTTATTAAGTTCACTTTTTCTTGTTCTTCTTTTATATATCTATTATAGTTTCCCATAGTTACATGCATTTGAACATAATCCATTTCTGATGTATCTAATGAGTTTAATTCATCTTTAAAAGCCTGAAGAATTCTTTCTTCTCTATCTAATTCTTGTTTTTTATCTTGTATTTCTTTTTCAAAATTTTCATCTACTTTTGGTTCTAGGCTATCTTTTATATCGTTATATTTTTTCATGATATCTTCAACATTTTTTAATCTATCTTCCATAAAACTCTCCTTTATACCATAATATTATATATATTATAGCATAATTTCTATTTTTTTACAATATATTGACTTTATGTAATATAAATGTAATATTATATTTCTTTACTTTTAATAATTTTTAAAGACCTTATAGCCATTTGCTCATATCTTATTTTTTTGTCTTTTATCTTTTCATCTAGTTCTGGCAATATTCCAAAATTTGCATTCATTGGTTGAAATTTTTTATTTGGTGTTGATATATATTGGCTTAAAGCTCCCAAAACTGTTTCTTTAGGAAATATTATTTTATCTTTTTTATTAAAATTCTGAACTGCATTTATTCCTGCTATTAAACCAGAAGAAATTGATTCTACATATCCTTCTACTCCTGTAATTTGACCAGCAAAATATACATTTTTGTTTTTTATTAATTGATATGTTTGATCTAGTAATTTAGTAGAATTTATATATGTATTTCTATGCATTACACCATATTTTACGAACTCTGCTTTTTCTAGCCCTGGTATTAGAGAAAATACTCTTTTTTGCTCCCCGAATTTTAAGTTAGTTTGAAATCCTACCATATTAAAAATAGTTCCACTTTTATTATCTTGTCGTAATTGAACCACTGCATATGGCCTCTTTGCTGTTTTTGGATCATCAAATCCAACTGGTTTTAATGGCCCAAATCTTAGAGTATCGTTTCCTCTTTTAGCCATAATTTCAATTGGCATACAACCTTCAAATATTTCTCTTTTTTCAAATTCATGTAATTCTACTACTTCCGCATTTATTAATTCTTGGATAAATTCTTCGTATTCATCCTTATTCATAGGCAAGTTTATATAGTCTTTAGTTTCTTTATTTTGTCTTTCTTTCCATTCTTCTATTGTTTCTTCTTTCTTTTTTTCTTGACTATATCTATCTCCATAAAAAGCTATGTCAAAATTTATGCTATCTTTTAAAATAATTGGAGCTGCAGCATCATAAAAATATAATTGTTCTTCTCCTGTTAGTTTTAATACTTGATTTATTAAGCCTTCAGAAGTTAAAGGTCCTGTTGCTATAATTGTAATAGCATCTTTTTCTATTTGTTTTACTTCTTTATTTATTATTTCTATATTAGGATTTTCTTTTATCCTTTTTGTAACTAATTCTGAAAACTTTTCCCTATCAACCGCTAATGCCTGTCCTGCTGGAACTGAAGTTTTATCTGCACATTTTATTAATAAAGAATCTAAATTTCGTAGTTCTTCTTTTAATAGTCCACAAGCATTTGTTAATAAATTAGACTTTAGTGAATTGCTACATACTATTTCTGCTAAATTTGAATTTGTATGTGCAGGAGAAAATTTTACTGGCTTCATTTCATATAATTTTACTTTTATTCCTCTTTTAGCAATCTGGTAAGCTGCTTCGCATCCAGCCAATCCTCCTCCTATTATTACTATATAATCTTTCATATTTGCACCTTTCTGTCTTTCAAATTTATTCAAATAGTCCAAGTATATCTTCTTTAGATAATTTATTTATAAATTTTGTATCTATGCTTAGCATATTATCAATAAGTTCTTCTTTTCTTTTTTGTAAATCATATATTTTTTCTTCTATTGAGTTTTTAGTTATTAATTTATATACTTGCACTTTTTTTGTTTGTCCTATTCTATGTGTTCTATCAGTTGCCTGATTTTCTACTGATATATTCCACCATGGATCATAGTGAATTACCATATCTGCAGAAGTCAAATTTATTCCTGTACCACCTGCTTTTAAAGAAATTAGAAAAACTTTAATATCATTATTGTTATTAAATTCATTTATTAATTCTAATCTTTCACTAACTTTAGTTTTACCAGTTAATTTTAAGTAGGAAATATTATTTTTGTTTAATTCTTTTTCTATTATTTCAAACATAGAAGTATATCCAGAAAATAAGAGCATTTTGTGTCCACTATTTATTCCATCTTTCACCAATTCAATACATTGATTTAATTTTCCACTTTCGCCCTTATAATTTGAAACGAATAAAGATGGATGGCAACAAATTTGTCTTAGTCTAGTTAATAAAGCTAATATTTTTATTCTTGTTTGTTCAAATCCCTTTTCTTCTATTTCTTGATTTAATTCATTTTTTGCTTGTGCTAAATAACTTAAATATATTTTTTCTTGTTCTTCTGTCATTTCGTTACTTAATATACTGGTTGCTTTATCTGGTAATTCTTTTAATACTTCTTTTTTAGTTCTTCTCAAAACAAATGGTTCTATTAATAATTTCAATTTGTATAATGCTTTTTCATCATTTTCTTTTACTATTTGAGTTTCAAAATTTTGTTTAAATTTTTTATATGTAAATAAATAGTCTGGCATAATAAAATCAAAAATAGACCATAATTCGTTTAATGAGTTTTCTATTGGTGTTCCTGTTAATGCATATTTAGTATCTGCATTTATTTGTTTAATTGCCTTTGCATTTTTAGTATTATTATTTTTTATATATTGAGCTTCATCTGCTATAATAAATCTAAACTGATAATTTAGTTCTTTATATTCTTCTATGTCTCTCTTTAATAAATCATATGATGTTATAACTAAATCATAATTAGGTATCTCATTTATTTTTTTCTTTCTCTCTATTGCATCACCATTAACTATTAAAACTTTTAATTCGTCAGCAAACTTTTTAGCTTCATTACACCAGTTTAATGCTAATGAACTTGGAGCTACAACTATAGAAGATCTTTTAGAATTAGTATTTTTTACATAGTCAAGCAAAACAGCTAACACTTGCACTGTTTTTCCTAACCCCATATCATCTGCTAAAATTCCTCCAAAATTGTACTTATCTAATGTTTTTAGCCAATTGAATCCGACTTTTTGATAGTCTCTTAAAATTTTCTCTAATTGTGTTGGTATTTTTCCTGTATTTTCTAAATCTTCTGCTTTTTCTATTACTTTGCTATAGCTTTCATCTATATTTACATCAACATTTGAATTAGAATTTAAAAGTTTTTCTAAATAAAAGCTTCGGTTTATTGGTAATTGAATATTATCTTCTATTTCTTTATAAGATATATCCATTCCTGTTAAAATGCTGTCTATAAACTCTATTTCTTGATTATCTTCTAAATCTATAAATGTTCCATCTTTTAATCTATAATATTTCTTTTTTAATTTATATTTTTGTAATATTTCTTTTAATCTTTTTTCTTGTTTGGTTAGATATAAATATCCTATTAACCCTTCGAATGCTGTTGCATACATATATTCTTGTACTGTTGCATTTTTAGGCAAATGATGATTTTCTGTGTTTCTTGTTCTTCTTACAATTTCCTTTTCTTCTTCTGAAAGTTGTTCTTCTAATTCTTTTAATATATATGCTTGTGCAGAAGCCTTAACCAATTTTACCGCTTCTAAATGTAATTTATGTGGTTTATATTTTGTATTTGTTACTAAGTATTCTCTTATATAATTTTCATAAATACTATCTCCCATATATGCCCATATAATTGGAGACATCTGATTCACATCTATTTCTTCCATTTATTTTTCCGCCTTTTCTAAAGTTATATTGCCCAATTTTCCGCTTCTAAAATCATCTAAAATTATATTAGATACTTTATTGTCATCCACATTCCCGCCTGATACAATACAACCTCTTTTTTTACCTATTAAACACATTATATCATAAATTTTAAAGTTCTCTTCATTATCAGAATTTAATATTTGTGATACTAATTCATCTTCTAGTTTATATCTTTCTAAAACATTAGATTTATAATTTTCTATTAAGTATTTTAATAGTCTATAAGCTATTTCTACTTTTGGTAAAATTTCGTCTTTTATAGTGCCTGTAAATGATAAATTAAGTGCTACTTCTTGACTTTCGAATTTAGGCCATAATACTCCTGGAGTATCTAACAACTCTATATTATTTGATAACCTAATCCATTGTTTTTGTTTTGTTACTCCTGGTTTGTTTCCAACTGCCATAGTAGTTTTTTTAGATATTCTATTTATAAAAGATGATTTACCCACATTTGGAATTCCCATTACCAAAACTCTAATTGGTTTTCCTGTTCTTCCTTTAGAAATATTTTTTTCTTGTTCTTCTTGCATTAAGTTTAATATTGCTTTTTCTACTTTATTAATTCCTCTTCCTGAGTTTGAATCACAGCTAATTGCTGTAGAGTATTTAGTTTTTAATTTGTTTTCCCATTTTAATGTTTCTTTTTCGTCTGCCAAATCACTTTTATTTAATATGTATATTTTTTTCTTGTTTTTAGTTAATTCTCTCATATCTGGATTTTGGCTTGAAATTGGTATACGAGCATCTAGTATTTCAACTACTACATCTATTAATTTTAAATCTTCAGCTATTTGTCTCTTTGTTTTTGCCATATGCCCTGGATACCAGTTGATATTTGTTTTGTTTTCATTCATATTTTTCACCTACTTTATTTATTATTTTATTAATGAATCAACATCATTAGGTAATATTGCTTTTATTCCTATCTTATTAAAGTTAATAACATTTTTTTCAATATCATCGACAAACAATATTTCATTCAAATTACAATCATTAATCTTACTAATTATTTTTGATGCATCTATTTCATCTCCTATATCTAAAATCTTAGTTTTCCATCACTCGGAATTACCCACAAGTTTTTAATTATTTTTTAACAATAAAATGCAAAAAAAATGAATAAAAAACTCTTTATTTTTTTATCTATATTTCAACTCTTTATCGTTCTTCTATATTTTTTTCTTTTTTTAAAGCATTATTATTAACTAATACTCCATCTATAACTTTAAATGGATATTGTTGTTTTTGTGTTATATCCTTCACAACGATTGTCTCTGGTATTTCTTCTCCTAATCCAAAATCTAATTCTTCGTCTATTCCAGAATATCTTTCTGGATGTTTTTTAAAATCTTTATAATCTATCTTTTTATACCCCATTGATCGATAAAAATTATCTGCTCGATTTTCTAATTCTATCTTATCTCTAGTAATATTATTTATTCTATCTGTAGATAATTGGCCAGGTTCATATATTCCTCTGATTTTATATCCTTTAAATTTTTGCATTATGTAATCAGAAATTGCAATTAAATTACTAGCTATTTTTCTTCCTCTAAATGCATCATAGCAATATATCGTATCTAAAAAAAATCTCATATTAGGATGAAAATATATATTCATATATCCGAGTTTCTTCTCCAAGTTGATTCTTTGATTTTAAACTAAAACATTTTCCCATATTTATATAAATTTCAACAATATTAAAATCTCCTTTTTCATCTTTAAATATTGCAAATCTCTTATCTAAATTATATCCTTCTTTATGGAATTGTTTTTTTTCTTTTAAAAAATTTCTATATTCTTCATCATTATTAATCTTTTCTACTAATTTTTCTATTTGCACCATTAAAACTCCTACTATTTTTATATAATGAATTTATTTTGATTTTCAATTATATTAATTGCCTCCTCAATTGATAAATTCGTTGTATCTAATATATTGAGTTTGTTAAATTTTTTGTTTTTAAAACTGTTTAATAATACAATACAACGCTCACTCATTTGGCATTCAATTGGTCTTTCTTTGTCTCTCAAAAGTAATGTTTTTTCATCTGCTAATAATACTACAAATTTTATTTCATATTTTTTTAGTTCTGCTTTAATTGTTTCTATATTTCCCGGATTAATTATATAATTAAATATAACATCATATCCATTTTCTAAATATATTTTTATTGTACTTATACATACTTTCCAAAAAGTTTTTAAGTGATTTCCATCTCTCCATGCTTGTACATATCCACCAATAACCTGGTGATAAATGTCATCGCCTTCTATTAATACTGATTTATTTTTTGTCTCTGCTATCTTTTTTGAGATAGTACTCTTACCAACTCCTGCTGGTCCTGTTATTAGATATAATCTCGCCATCTTATTTCCTTCAAAATATAAATAATATTGTCTTTTTTGACACTATTATTTTAACATAAAAGCAAGCAATTTTCAACAAATCACTTGCTTTTAAATTCACTTGTTTTCTATTTTTATAAACTTTTACATATAAATTCTATAACATTACTTTCATCTTCTTGTATTTGTTTTTTGTCTTCTTCTGTTAAATCTGTAAAATATTTGTTTATCTTTTTATTTATAGATATTGTATTTAATGGATATCCTATATCTATTTTGCTAGATGGTTTATCTACTATATAAAAATCTTCTTTACTCCAAGTATATGTAAATTCTTTTCCATTGTTTATTAATGCCATTCCATAAACCCATCTGCAAGTTATTTTTCCGTTTTTACCATATGTTTTAGCTAAATTAGTATAATGCTCTATCATCTCTTCGTCATTAAGTCTTTTTCCATTTACTCTTCTAACATACATTCCTGGTTGCTTATTTTCTGGTATTCCTTCAATGTATAGGTTATCATCCATAGCAAGCACTGGATAATTATAAACATTTGCATATGCTCTTGCTTTTATTAAAGCATTTTCTATCGCATTATTTCCGTTCTCTTCAATATTTACTTTTTTCTCTAAATCATTTATTGTAATTATTTCAATATCGTTTTTTAGTAGTCCATTTTTAAATCTCTTTGCTTTACTTTGGTTTTCTGTTGCAAACAATATCTTTTTCATTTTTTATTTCTCCTTTATTTTTTGGTTTTTTCTTCTAATTCTATCTCCGCTTTTTTTACAAAATAATTTTCTTCCTTTATTGGTATTTTATATTTACTGACTACATTTTTCATCTCACCTAAGCTATTATATTTTTTATTTATATAATTACATTTTTCTTCTATTTCAATATAAATGTGTTTATTATTTACAACTTGAACTGCAAGCTCATCTATATTATTTGAATATACAATTATATGGTCATTTATTCTTATTAGTTCTTCATAATTTAAAGCTTCAAATAAATTTTTAGCTTCCTCTATATCTAATATTTCACAATCGCTTTTTCCTTGTTTTACAATTTCTTCTTTTTCATTATATTCTTTGTATTTATATGTTATTTTTTTAGTTTCTTCATCTTTTCCTACTATATCTCTTATTAAAATACAGTGCTTTAATAATTCTAATTTATTTTCTGTATTATTGTAGTTTTTATCTAACATATATATGTCAAAGACATCGTATTCTTCCATTACTTTAAATTCCAATTTTTCTAAGAGATTGTTTAACTCTTGTATACTGCACACAGTTTCAACTGTAATTTCATTTTCGTATTTCATATTCTTCTCCTAAATACTCTTAAAGGGTCACTACATAAAAAGTGGCCCTATTTTTAATAAATTATTTTTATAATGTTCTATAATTATTTTTATCTGCTCTTTCATCATATTTTCTATCGTATTGATCACCCTTATAGAAAAAGTCTGTTTTCTTGTCTACTGGGTGTAATTCTTGTTTTTTATCATATATTAGTATAAATAATGCAAATATAGGAATTACTAGTTCTATCATTAGTACAAATATTTGTACAGCCATATCTGTTGATGTTACTCCATTCATTGCTACTGGAAGTAACTTAATAAATTCTGGTCCATAATAAGCAAATGATGATACTAAATAAATGATTGCTCCAGATAATTTTGTTTTTGTAAATAATATTATACTTATTAAAGTTATTAGTAACATTCCTGTTTCTATCTTTTCGTTGCTTACTACTACTGGAAAACTTATTCCTAATACTGTAGTAAATAATACTACAAATCTAAATAGTAATAACATTACCATAAACATTATAATTAAATAATGTGACATTGTTCTTGTATTCATTTTTATTCACCTCATAATAATTTTAACATATAGATTTTAAATTTGCTATTACTTTATTAATAAATTTATTAATTTACTAAATCTTTTTGAAGAACTTACTACATATTTTTCAAAATCAATATTATTATGGCCATTTGGTTTGTCTGAAATTGACCTAATTACTATAAATGGTATATCACACAATGTGCACACTTGTGCAATTGCTGCGCCTTCCATTTCTACACAATCTGCATGGAATTCATTAATTATTTCGTTTTTTAATTTAATTTCTTGGCAAAACACATCTCCTGTTGCAATTGTTCCTATTCTTATATTTATATCTTTTAAGTCATTCTTAATAATTTCCTCACATCTATTTATTAGTTTACTATTGCTAAAAAATTCTCTTCCTAGTTCTTTACTAATATATCCTTTTGGATGTCCTCCAGCGGTAATATCAAAATCGTGTTGAACTAAATTCTTTCCAATTAATATATCTCCTATTTCTAATTTTTCGTTTAAACTTCCTGCAACTCCAACATTTATAATGTATTCTATTTCAAATGTATCAATTAGAATTTGCGTAGTTCTTGCAGAATTTACTTTTCCTACTCCGCATTGCACTAATACAACTTCTTTATTATTAATAATTCCTGAATAAATTTTTAAATTATATTTATTGATTATTTCTACATTGCTCATCAACTCTTCTATTACAGAAAATTCTTCCTGCATTGCTGTAATGATTCCTATTTTTTTCATTTGATACTCTCCTATTCACTCTTTAATCATCATATGGTTGAAATTCCTCAAATTCACCATATTTTTTAATTAATTCTTTTCTTCTATTTGCTTTTTTAGTTTTATTTCTTTTTTCTGCCACTAACATTCTCTTTTTTTCATTTCTTTCTATTCGTTCTGTTAGTTTTCTTGCTTTTAGTTCTTCTTTAGCTTTTTCCAAATCATTAAATTCTTCTAACACTCTAATGCTAGTTTCATCTGTATTGGTAAATCTTAGTGCCATTTCCAATTCACTAAATAATTCATTTGTATTTATTAAATAATTTTTCAATTTTTTATTCATATATATTTTCCTTAGTTCATTATTTGGGTTGTTTAAATCAATCTTACTTAAATCCACTTTCTTTATTTGTTCTGATAACTCTAATAAGTTATCAAAAAGTACTCTATTTTTATTACTCATTAGATATTGGCTCTCTATATATTCCTTTGAAACTTCAGCACTTTCAGCTAACGAAAATGCGAATATTCTTTTTCCTCTTTCTGTATTTCCTACCTGTTCTAAAAAATCTATTTGTTCCCTTGTTATATTTAAAGTTCCATTTATTCCTATTTTTATATTTTCACTTATTAAGCCAATCAAAATCTCTATCTTACCCTTTATTTTCATAAAGCCTGGATTCTTTTCTCCCAAATTAATCTGATACTTATAAAACCTATCTAAAAGCGCAAGCATTTCTTCATCATTTAATCTAGATAATTCTCTTTTACCTTTATTATTTTTAATTGTTGTTAATTGACTTATATTTATAAAAGATTTCTTAAATGTTCCATATTTGCATTCAGTGTATTTATATTTTTCTCTTCTTGCTCTACTTCTATCTGTCGTCATATACAAGCAAACTGCTTCTTCTTGTTCTTCGTTAGTTGGTAATAATATAACTCCTGGATGCTTCCCTTCCATGTCATATTTTCCATCTTCAAAAGTTATATTTTTTACTGTTACTATACTTCCATAATCTAATATTTTCATTATTCTTTTCCTTTCACACACATATATACAATTATAGCATAATTATCGCAAATATGCAAAAAGACTAGCTATGCTAGTCTTTTTCATATTCATTTATAAAATTAAGCTAATTCAACTACAGCTCCAACTTCTACAAATTTAGCTTTTAAAGCTTCAGCTTCGTCTTTTGCTACACCTTCTTTAATTGTTTTTGGTGCTCCATCAACTAAATCTTTAGCTTCTTTTAATCCTAATCCTGTTGCATCTCTAACAACTTTGATTACTTGGATTTTGTTTGCTCCTGCTTCTTTTAATACTACATCAAATGATGATTTTTCTTCAGCAGCTCCTGCTACTGCTCCAGCTGCTGCTGGTGCTGCAGCTGCAACTGCAGATACTCCAAATTCTTCTTCTATAGCTTTTACTAAATCAGCTAATTCAACTACTGTCATTTTTTTGATTTCTTCAATCATTTCTTCTTTACTCATAATTTTATTTCCTCCTAAAATTTTTATTATTTTTATTCTCGTATTTTTTATAAGGTTTCCGAGTACACCCTTTTAATAATTATATATTTTCAAATATTAACTTAGGCTGTTTCTTGTTGTTTCTTAACTTCATTAAGTGCAACTGCCAATTTTGTAATATTTCCAAGTAATGCTCCAGCAAGCATACCAATAAGTGTTTCTTTTGATGGTAATTTTGCAAGAGTTATTATCTCTTCTGCTGTCATAACTTTACCTTCGATTATACCACCTTTAATTTTATAGTAATCGTTATTCTTTGTAAAGTTATAAATTGTTTTTGCGGTTTCTAAATAATCTTCATTATTCATAACAACTGCTGTTGGCCCTACTAATAGATCTTCTAGTCCTTCATATTCGCATTTAGCTAAAGCTCTTCTTGTTATATTATTTTTTATAACTTTGTATTCTGAATTAGATTTTCTTAAATCTGCTCTTAAATTTGTTACATTTTCTACTGATATTCCTCTGTAATCAGTTAAAAGAACGATTTTTGCAGCTTTAATTTTTTCTGATAATTCTTCAACTTCTTTTTCCTTTTGTGCTAATATTTTTTCACTTGCCATTAAATTTCACCTCCTAATTTTTTCTTTATATTTAAATAAATTTAAAGACTCATTATACACCTACCTAAGTATATAATGAGTCTTTTGGTACTCAATTTAATACCTCGGTAGGACTTATTTGCCTACTGTCTATGGCAATTATAAAATTATTTTACATATATGCTTGGTCCCATAGTTGTGCTTACTGCAACACTTCTAATATATTGACCTTTAGCTGCTGCTGGTTTAGCTTTTATAATAGCTTCCATTACAGTTTCATAGTTTTCTAATAATTTTTCAGCTCCGAATGAAACTTTTCCAAATCCTAAGTGAATAATATTAGTTTTATCTAATCTGTATTCAACTTTACCTGATTTAATATCTTTTATAGCTTTTGTAACATCCATTGTTACTGTTCCTGATTTAGGGTTTGGCATTAATCCTTTTGGTCCTAATACTTTACCAAGTCTTCCAACTACACCCATCATATCTGGAGTAGCAACTATAACATCATAGTCAAACCAGTTTTCTTTTTCTATTTTTGGTATTAATTCTTCTGCTCCAACAAAATCAGCTCCAGCTTTTTCTGCTTCTGTAGCTTTATCTCCTTTAGCAAAAACTAATACTTTTAATGTTTTACCTGTTCCATTAGGAAGTACTACTGTACCTCTAACTTGTTGTTCTGCATGTTTAGAATCAACACCTAATTTAACATGTAATTCTACTGTTTCATCAAATTTAGCTTTTGGAAACTTTTCGATTGTTTCTAAAGCTTCTTTTGCTGAATAATCTTTTGAGCTGTCTATTAATTTTTCAGCTTCAAGATATCTTTTTCCTTTTTTCATTTTAAAACCTCCTGTGGTACTAACGGATTTCTCCTCCCAAATTTTTATTATTAATCATTAATTATTCATTTTCATTAAATTATAAAATCTGAATAATTAAAAATTATAACCTTAGTATTTCTACAAAATTAAATGCTGATTATATTTATTCAGAAACAATAATGCCCATAGATCTAGCAGTACCTTTAACCATACTCATTGCTGTTTCTAATGATGCTGCGTTTAAGTCTTCCATTTTTTGTTCAGCTATTTGTTTTACTTGTTCCATTGTTATTGTTGCAACTTTTTCTCTATTTGGTTTTCCTGAACCTTTTTCTATTTTTAATGCTTTTTTTATTAAAACTGCTACTGGTGGAACTTTGGTAATAAATGTAAAAGATTTATCTTTATAAACTGTTATAACAACTGGTATTATCATACCTGGTTGGTTAGCTGTTCTATCATTAAATTCTTTTACGAATTGCATAATATTGACACCACTTGATCCTAAAGCTGGTCCAACTGGTGGTGCTGGTGTTGCCTTTCCAGCTTCTATTTGTAATTTTATTACATTAGTAATTTCTTTTTCTGCCATTTTTCTGGCCTCCTTGCTTTTTTATTTTTATCAATTTTTATATTTTTTGAACTTGAGCAAACTCTAATTCCACTGGTGTTTCTCTACCAAACATTGAAACTAAAACTTTTACTTTATGTTTTTCTTTGTTTATTTCTTGAACAACACCAACAAAATTTTCGAATGGTCCATTCATTACTCGTACTGAATCATTAATATCATAATCAATATTAATTGGAACTTCTTCAAATCCCATATTTCTAATTTCTTCATTTGTTAATGGAATAGGATCTGTTCCTGAACCAACAAATCCAGTAACACCTCTAGTATTTCTAACTATGTACCAAGATTGTTCTGTTACTATCATTTTTATAAGTACATATCCTGGGAATACTTTTTTTAGATTAGTTTTTTTCTTTCCATCTTTTATTTCTATTTGTTCTTCCATTGGAACAATGATTTCAAAAAAGAAATCTTCTAATTCTCTATTTTTTATAGTTTTTTCTAGATCTGTTTTTACTTTATTTTCATATCCTGAATATGTATGTACAACATACCATCTTGGTTCTGAATCATAATTTTTGTCAGACATAAAAGACTCCTCCTATTAAATATTATTCTGCAATATTTTCTTCTGAAGTTTCACTAGAAGCATCAGTTGTTTCATCTGATATAGTGTTATCTTCTGAAGTTTCATTTGTTTCGTTCTTTTGTAAAACTGTTTGTAACTTATTTATACCATAATGGTTACAAGCTTCAAATGTTATATCTAAAACAAAAACAATAAATGCTAAGATTAAAACAATTGTTATGACTGCTACTGTACTATTTACTAATTGTTTAGGAGTAGGCCATACAACTCTTTTTAATTCTGCTTTAAAATCTTTCCAAAAGTGTCTTTTATTTTTACTGTCTTTTTTAGTTGTGTCTGTCTTTTTTACATTTTCTTTTTTCGCCATTTTATTTCCTCCTTAAAATAGCTTACTATTTAGTTTCTTTATGTGCTGTACGCTTTTTACAGAATTTACAATATTTAACTATTTCTAATCTGTCTGTGTTATTTCTTTTATTTTTTGAAGTCATGTAATTTCTTCTTTTACATTCTGTACATTCTAATGTTATATTTTCTCTTGGTCCTTTTGCTGCCATTTTATACACCTCCGTAGCCTTTTTGGCATTTTAATTTTGAAACGATGTGAGTATATGCCTTATAAAACATATACTAAAATATTTTACCATCTTTGATCTTGTTTGTCAACGAATTTACTGTAATTTGTCAAAAAAATAAAGGATTATTCCTTATTTTCTTCTTTTCTTTTTTTGAACAGAATATCCGAATTTTCCTACTTTTCTTCCTAAAGAATAATATCCTCCATTTGCATATGCTATTAAATTACATTTTGCTATGTTAAATGCTCCCTTTTTATCAAAATATTTTTCATCTGCATCTATTGATAATACTTCTGCTATAAACATATCATGGCTACCAAGTTTTTTTATTTCCTTTACTTTGCATTCTATCGATACAGGTGCTTCTTCTATTATTGGGCATTTAACAAATCTTCCTTTTTGTTTTGTTAAATGTAATTTTTCAAATTTATCTACATTTCTTCCAGACTTTACTCCGCACCAGTCTGCTGCATATGCTAATTCCTCATTTGTTAAATTTATCACAAATTCTTTTGATTTTTTTATAATATCATATGAATATCTCTCTGGCCTAATAGATACATATACCATAGCTGGATTTGTGTTTATAATGCCTGTCCATGCTACTGTTATAATATTTGATTTTTCCATTGTACCACAACTTACCATTACTGCTGGTATTGGATATTCAAATGTGCCTGGTTTCCAAATTATCTTTCCCATTTTTTCCTCCTATAAAACTGTAATTTATGTAAGAGAGGGACCAAAAGGGGTCAGACCCCTTTTGGTTCCCCTCTCTTATACTATTTTTCTGTATGATGATCTAAATGAAATTCTTTTAATACTGGTAATATCTCGCTTTCTAAATCAGGATAAAATTTGTATAGTGTATCATATGCATTTAATGGTTTATCTGGTTTTGTTCGTCTTGCACACTCCCAATCTATAATCATATCAATATAATCGTTTCTTGTTTTTTTAAGTTTATTTTCATGGTGTCTTGCTGTATTTCTGTGGAACTTTTTTACTTTTTCAAATTTCAAAAAATTATATAGTATCACTTTGTCTAGATCATGAACCAAACTTCTCCAAGTGTTATGACCTAGCAATTCTTTTTCTACTTGTTTATATGCTTTTCGATGTTCTTGTGTATATCTTATTGCTCTTAAGTTTTCTTTTCTATGTTTTAACATTAATTTCTCCTTAATTTTTTAGTTTAAAATTTCTATTTTTCCTATTTCTTTCATTAAGTTTGCATCTACTTTGTGATTTAAAAAACTATCCACCTTTAATATGTCTTTTCCTAGCACAATTTCTTCTTTTAATATTTTTTCTTTTAACATTTCCATATTTTTTTATAAACTTTACTTTGTGTTTCTTTTTCTAAATATAGCTTTTAGTTTGTTAATTATTTTCCAAAATATTCCTCTTTTAACAGTTACAGGCATATTTGCAGTATTATTTTCCATTTCTATTTGCTGTATACTATTATTCCTTGACTTAAAAATATCTTCTGGATTATATTTTTCTCTTTTTTCTTTTTCAATATTTTCTTGTTGCAATTTATATTCTTCTAAAAATTCATTTTTTTCATGTTCATCTGCAAAATAACTTCTATATATTAAGGCTATAAATGTTTTTGTTTCTGGTAAAATTTCTTGTTTTTCCAATGGTATATATGGGATTATATTAGTTATATATTCTTTATCTCTATTTTCATAAATGTATCTTATGAATTTCTTTGATATTTTATTTTTTAGATCTGCATCACAAAATTTTAAAATATCATATACTTCTGAATAAACTTTAGCATATGTATTATCGCTCCCCACTCAACTCACCTTCTCTTACATTTTCATTCAACTTAGTTTTTAAATTTTTAAATATTTTTTTTATGTCGTCAATTTTTTCATGATTTGCAATTTGTTTTAATCCTTCTTTTGAAAATGATTTATCCTGTATGTTTTTGCCCTCTTGTTTAAATATTTCTGCATCTTTTACTGATTCGTATCTTTCTTTATAAATTTTTCTATCTTCAGAATCATCCATTATTAATTCTAGGAAATCATCACATTTTTGATCCATTCCTGAATTTGAATTATAAAATTTTGATAATTTTTCTTGCATCATTTCTGGATTCTTAGTTACTTTATATGCTGTATCTATAATAGATGCATATAAGAAAACATTTTCTTTAACAACTCTTGCATTCTTTGTTCCATTTGACATTCTAAATTCTATTGTATTTTTTCTTTTATTTCCAATATTACTAAGATTTAATCCATAATTTCTATCTGCATTCAATTTATTTTTTACGATAACATTTCTATATAGAGCTGATTTAGGTTTTCCTAGTTTTAAATTACCTTTTTCTATTTGCTTTTTTATTTTATCTGATATTTGTGCTGCATATCCATTTCTTGAAAGGAGCATTCCAGATAACATTGTATTTAATGTATTGTATCCATTTTTTAAATTAGATTTTATTCCTTTACTTATTTGTCTTGAAAGTTTTACATATTCCTTTAATGTTTTTGGTTTTTCCTTTATATCTGATAAAGGATTTTGTAACACTGCTTTTCCAAAGTCAACAAGTGTTTTATGTGATTTAGTAATTGCTCCCGGTCTAATAGGATTATTTTTTTCATTACACATTCTATATATAATAGGCTCACTTTCTGCCCATATTCTTAGAAAATTTTTCATCATTTCTGGATTTGCCGAAAAAATTCCTGCATCAAAATGAATATGACCACCACATGAATTACCTATATAACTTTCTCTATTTTTATCACTTGGATTTTTGTCTATTGCTGCACATATTTCACCTATTTCTTTCCACACACTTTTATCATTACTTTCAACTAATACTGGCGAAATTGTTTCAACTCCAGAGTCTATTAATGATGGGTCTAATTCTGTTTTCCAACCCATTTCAGATGCTACTTTTTTCATTTCTTTGACATCAACATTTTCAACCTCTAATTCAACACCAAATTTCATGTAATCTGGTAATCCAAGATTTTTATCTTCTTCTGTTAATTTCATATTTTTTCTCCTACAGGCTAATTATACAAATATAAATTGTGTATGTCAATATACTACACTGGCTATATTTTAATTGTTTTATTTGTGGAATAAAAGCCGGCGCTCTTTGCGCACAGCTGTTAAGCAATTTCATTTGCTTTCTTTAAAATATACTTCGACATCCCCTGTTTGTAACTAGA
>OLSQ01001296.1_pt1 | contig 21191 bp, 20 predicted proteins | sample 1672561 | NCBI WGS metagenome assembly OLSQ01 (sample SAMEA3136699, study PRJEB25190) | human gut metagenome | biome: human gut; feature: human-associated habitat; material: faeces | place: Austria | collected 2013 | reverse complement strand
GGTGAACTGCTTACCCGTGCCGGTTTTCAGTGTTGCGACTACTTTCTTTGCCATAACGCTCGATTATTTGATTTCACGGTGTAACGTCACCCGCTTCAGATAGGGATTGTACTTCTTACGTTCCAGACGGTCGGGGGTGTTTTTCTTGTTTTTGGTAGTGATGTAACGAGACATGCCCGCAACACCGCTCTCCTTCTGTTCGGTGCATTCGAGGATGACCTGAACGCGATTGCCTTTCTTAGCCATTTGTCAATACGGTTTAGTAAATCTTCTTGGGGCAGGCAGCTTCGCGCAGAGCCACTGCGAGACCCTTCTTGTTAATTGTTTTCATACCGGCAGCCGACACCTTGAGGGTGATCCAGCGGCCCTCTTCCTCTGACCAGAAACGCTTGGTCTTCAAATTCGGACTGAATTTGCGCTTGGTCTTGCGGTTCGAGTGAGAGACATTGTTGCCGATCACCGCGACCTTGCCTGTAATTTCGCAAACTTTCATTGTTGATAATGTTTTTGTTCCGCCACAATTGGCCTGCAAAGATAGAAAAAAAATCCGAGACTCCGGCACTTCGCCCGAAAAAAACGTTCCGAACGACGGCACAAACAGCGGATTCGGATGCCGGCGGCCGATCCTCGCGGCGGTATCCGATCCTTCGGCGAACGACGATTCCGGCTCTGCGAACCGCGGCCTCCGGCGTGCGAAGTCCCGCCGCAAGCTTTTCTCCGCACGCCGAAACCGCACCGGACTTACGGCTCCTCCCGCTCGTCCCCGATCATCGGGCCGTTGCCGGCGCATCATAAACCCGACTTATAGCTCCATAAAAAGATATGAATGAAAAACAGAACCGCGTATCGAATAATTCGCTATCTTTGTACAAAAGAAAATTTAATACATTAAACGATACAACTATGATCAGCAAAAAAATGCAGGAGGCGATCAACGCCCAGATCAATGCCGAACTCTGGTCGGCATATCTCTATCTCTCGATGTCGATGGACGCGGCGGACAAAGGGTTCAAAGGTTCCGCACACTGGTTCGTACACCAGTTCAAGGAGGAGCAGGGGCACGCCGAGAAGCTGGCGGGCTATCTCCAATCGCAGAACGCCAAGGTCGTGCTGGCTCCCATCGCCGCCGTGCAGACCGAATGGCCGTCGGTCGTGGCGATGTTCGAGGACACGCTCGCCCACGAACAGAAGGTGACGGCGATGATCCACGATCTGTGCAAGCTGGCCGCCGCCGAGCAGGATTTCGCAACGGCGAACATGCTGCAATGGTTCGTCAACGAGCAGGTCGAGGAGGAAGATACGGCCCGCGGTATTCTCGAAGGCTTCAAAGCCATCGAAGGCGAGAAGGTGGGCGTCTACATGCTCGACCAGAAACTCGGCGCACGCTAAACGCGCAGTCGAACGTTTTCACTAAGCCGAGCGCAGAGCCGAACGCAGTTCGAGCTATGCCGAGGCGAGAAAACGAAGAACGAAGTTCAACGACTTCTCCGCACCGCACCGACCCTGTGTCGGTGCGGTGCTTCGTTTTCAGGGGAAGGCAAGCCGGACGGCGCCTGCACGTTCCCGCGAAACCGCACCCGCGCAGGAAGCGAAAAAGGAGCGCCGCCCCGACGGCGGCACTCCCCGTAAAACCGGATTGCGGCGGAAAGCTACTCCTTCACGCAGCGCAGCGACATGCCCTGCGAACGCTTGTCTTTGCTGACTTTGAGCATTCGCTTGCTATCGATGATGAACATATACTGACCGTAAAGATCGGGATAGAGTTCCAAATTGTCCGAAGCCTTGCCCTTCGTTCCGATCCACAAGCCGCTGTAAGGATTGGCCTCGGTATAATCCAACCCTCCGGAAGCGTAGGCGCGCGTACCGGTCGTGGGGAACCACTGTCCCTCCTGCTCGAAACCGCGATTGGCTTCGTCCCACTTCCCTACGGTATAGACGAGCCATGCGTAGGGCGTATTGCCGTCGGCGTCGCAGACCGGAACCTTATAGCCCACGGGGCAGGGATCGTAGATCGTCTTCTTCCGGCTCTCGCCGCCCCAGTAGTCGTCGTCCGACACGTCGACCCAGTCGCCGGTTTTATAATCGTTTTCGACGATCTCTTCGCCGTACTCGTCCTCCACGCCCGTATGCTTGTAGGTCATCGCATAGAATACCGCCGGATTCCGGATCGATTTCTCGATCGTCCCGTGGAACTCCGCCGTCAGACCGAACTTCGGCAACACGCGGTTGTCGATGCCGTAGACCTCAGGCTCGCCGTCGACCTCGTAGGTGTAATCCTCGTTCATGATCGTAAAAGCCGTCGTACCGGGGAACGGATCTTTGCGCCCCCACTGGTAGAGCAGCCCGTGCGAATCGAAACTGCCGCGCTCGACGGTCAGCGCACCCAGATTGCGGTCCATGAAACTCCACGTCGTCCCCGACGCATTGGGAGCCGTCGTGAAGAGCGACGCCGACGGATCGTAATCGACGATCCACAGATGCCAGCTCCACAGGATCGTTCCCGACTCGTCGACGGCCGCCACGACGGCATTGCCGCTCTTGTCGGCGGTCTCGACGATGATCTTCTTCTCGTCGGCGGCGTAGGCTACCCGCGTAACGAGACCCTGCGCGCTCTGCCAAACCAGTTCGGCACCCTCGGCCGCACCGATCGATTCGGTGGAGGAGTTGCCTTTGTAAGCGGCATCGAAGACCGACGCCGACTTCGGGGCGACGATATAGCAGTTGGCGCGGCCCGCCGCACTCAGGTCGGTGAACGTCTGAGCCCCCTGCGTCACCCGCACCTCGCGGGTGATGCTCCGTTCGCCTTCGCCCGCAGTGACCGTAACCGTCGCCGTCGGACGCGCAGCCAGCGCATCGTTCGCATCGGCCGACACCGTGAATTTGCCTTCGGCGAGCGTAACCTCGCACCACGTCTCATTCGACAACGCCGTCCAGCTGCCGAGATTAGTCGACACGGCCACCTCGACGCTCCCCCCCCGACCGGCAGGGAGATCTCGGTATCGGGCGTCAACGTCAATTCGGGATCGGGCATCGGCGCATCGTCGTCGCTGCACGATGCGAAAAGCATTGCGGAACCCGCCAACAACGCTGCCGCACCTCTCATGAACCTAAGTTTTTCCATCGGGATAAAATTTATGAAATTCGCTGCACTATCGCAGTGTGGGCGAATATACGAAATATATATCGTAAAACCATATCGCCGAAGGGAGGACGCGACACGTCCGAAGGAAGAGCAAACGGCTCTTTCGCGGGATTTTAATGTCGATTTCGACGGGAAAAATTCATTTTTCTGCGTTTTTATAATAAATTTGCATACTATTCGTTAAAAAACAGTACGGCAATAACATCTAAAAAAACATAACATCCATGAGTGAAGTCATCAACATCAAGGAACTCAACGAACGCATCGAGCGGGAGTCGGTCTTCGTCGACACGCTGCGCGCCGAGATGAGCAAGGTGATCGTCGGTCAGACCCATCTGATCGACACGCTGCTGATCGGTCTGCTGTCGAACGGCCACATCCTCCTGGAAGGCGTGCCGGGTCTTGCCAAGACGCTGGCGATTACGACGCTCGCAAAGGCCGTCGACGCCGATTTCGCCCGCATCCAGTTCACGCCCGACCTGTTGCCGGCCGACCTGATCGGTACGCTCATCTACTCGCAGAAGAGCGAGGAGTTCATGGTGCGCAAAGGCCCCGTCTTCGCCAACTTCGTACTGGCCGACGAGATCAACCGTTCGCCGGCGAAGGTGCAGTCGGCGCTGCTCGAAGCGATGCAGGAGCGCCAGGTGACCATCGGCGACGACACCTACAAGCTGCCCGAGCCCTTCCTGGTTCTGGCCACGCAGAACCCCCTCGAACAGGAGGGAACCTACCCGCTGCCCGAAGCGCAGGTCGACCGATTCATGCTCAAAGCCAAAATCTCCTACCCCACGAAGCAGGAGGAGCGCGACATCGTGCGGATGAACCTCTCGGGCGAAGGGCTTCCCTCGCCGCACAAGGTGATCGCACCCGAAGACATCGTCAAGGCGCGCCGCGTGGTGGAGGACGTCTACATGGACGAGAAGATCGAGAAATACATCGTCGACATCATCTTCGCCACGCGCGAACCGGTCGAATACAACCTCCAGAAGTTGCAGACGCTGATCGCCTACGGCGGATCGCCCCGTGCCTCGATCTCGCTGGCCAAGGCCGCCCGCGCCTACGCCTTCATCCGCCGCCGCGGCTACGTGATTCCCGAAGACGTGCGCGCCGTCTGCCACGACGTACTGCGCCACCGTATCGGGCTGACCTACGAAGCCGAGGCCGAAAACATCACCACCGAGGAGATCATCACCGACATCCTGAACAACGTAATCGTCCCGTAACACGATGATCGAGAACGAAAACGATATTCTGCGACGGGTCCGCAAAATCGAGATCAAGACACGCGGCCTGTCGAACGAGATCTTCGCCGGAAAGTACCACACGGCTTTCCGCGGACGGGGCATGTCGTTTTCCGAAGTGAGGGAGTACCGTGCCGGCGACGACGTGCGCGACATCGACTGGAACGTCACGGCGCGTTCGCGCTCGCCCCACATCAAGGTCTACGAGGAGGAGCGCGAGCTGACGATGATGCTCATGGTCGACGTCTCGGCCTCGCGCATGTTCGGGTCGACCCACTTCCTCAAAAAGAACATTCTGACCGAAATCGCCGCCGTCGTGGCCTTCTCGGCCGCCCAGAACAACGACAAGGTGGGCTGCATCTTCTTCTCCGACCGCGTGGAGAAGTACATCCCGCCCAAGAAGGGGCGCAGCCACATCCTGATGATTATCCGCGAGCTGATCGGCTTCCGGCCCCGGTCGACGGGCACGGCGCTGTCGGAGGCGGTGCGTTTCCTGACGGCCGTGATGAAGAAGCGCTGCACGGCGTTCCTGCTCTCGGATTTCCTCGATCCGGCACGCGACGGCGAGGAGTTCGCCAACGCCCTGAAAATCGCCGGCAGCAAACACGACCTGGTGGGGATCCGCGTCTTCGATCCGCGCGAAGCCGAACTGCCCGACGTGGGCATCGCCGAGTTGCAGGACGCCGAGACGGGGCGCAAGGTCTGGGTCGACACTTCGTCGGCGGCCGTGCGCGACCATTACGCCCGCATGGCGGCAGCGCAGCGAGGCGATCGACTCGCTACTCAAACACAACCGCATCGACACGGCGACGATCTCGACCGATGAAGACTACGTGGTGGAACTCATCAAACTCTTCAAGCAACGATGAAACGACCGGCATTCCTCACAGCGGCCGCGGCCGCCCTGCTCGCTGCGGCGACGGCCTCCGCCCAGACCCCGACGGTCGAGGCGCGCATCGTCCCCGACAGCATCGGCATCGGCGACACCTTCACGCTCGAAATCGACGTCGAGCGCGACCAGGTGCAGGTGACCGAATTCCCGCTCTACGAAAACGACGACAAGCTCGAAGTGGTGCAGTCGCTGCCCGTCGACACGCTCTCGCGGGAGGGCCGGCGGCTCCGGCTGCGCAAACGCTACGTCATGCAGGCCTTCTCCGAAGGACGTTACAATTTGGGGCGTCCCGGCGTGCTCTATGCCGACAAGAACATCGTCGACACGCTCTACACCTCCGATTCGCTGCGGCTCGACGTGGGAACGTTCCAGATCGACACCGCCAAGCAGACGATCTACGACCTCAAACCGCAGCGGACGCTGCCGCTGCGCGCCGAGGAGATCACAGGATACCTTTTCGGCGGATTGTTCCTGCTGCTAAACCTCGCGGCGCTGCTCTTCGCGCTGCGTTATCACCTGTCCAAGCGCGGCAAACACCTGAGCGACCTCTTCAAACCCGCGCCGCCCGCACCGCCCCACGTCGAGGCGATCCGCGCGCTCGAAGGGCTTCACAACCAGAAATTGTGGCAGAACAACAAACACAAGGCCTACTATTCGGGGCTGACCGACATCCTGCGCCGCTATCTGGCGGGGCGTTACGGCATCGGCGCCTTGGAGATGACCTCCGACGAGATCATCGATGCGGTACGTCCGCTCGACCTGCCCCGCAAGAGCGCCATGGAGCTCACGGCGCTGCTGCGCGAAGCCGATCTGGTGAAATTCGCCAAGGCGACGCCCGAAGCCGCTCGCAACGAAGAGGCTTACCAGTGGGCCTACTACTTCGTCGAGGAGACCAAACCCGTCGAGGAACAACCTTCGGCCGAAGCGGAGGAGCCGCTCGACCTGACGCCTAAAAACGACAGCCATGCGTAGAATTTTCATCCTACTCGTTCTCGCGCTGCTGGCCGTCGACGCCGCGGCACAGCAGTACCCCGAACGCCGGCAGGTGCGCAAGGGCAACCGCGCCTACGAAAAGGGCAACTATCAGGACGCCGCCGGACGCTACATGCGTGCGCTGGGCGCCGACCCCTCGTCGTTCGAAGCGCAGTACAACCTGGGCAACGCCCTTCACCGGCAGGAGATGTACGACCAGGCGGCACAGGTACAGCAACAGGCCGCCGCCGATTCGCTGGCTGCGCCCGTCGATCGTGCGCAGGCCTTCTACAATCTGGGCAACACGCAGTTCCGGCAGCAGAAATACGCCGAAGCGCTCGAAAGCTACAAGAACTCGCTGCGCCTGAACCCCGACGATCCGCAGGCCAAGTTCAACTACGCCTATGTCAAGAAACTGCTCGACGATCAGAACCAGCAGAATCAGGACAACAAGGACAACAAGGACAATAAAGATAACAAGGACGATCAAAACCAGGACCAGCAGAACGGCCAGAACCAGCAGAATCCGCAGGAGGGCCAGAACGATCCGCAGGAGGGTGACGGGCAAGGCGACGACCAGCAGCAGGACGGCCGGCCCGACAAGGAGCAGGAGGGCGAGGGCCGACCCCAGCCGGCCGGCATTTCGCCTTCCGAACAGGAACGGATGCTCGACGCCATCCAGGCGCAGGAGGACAGGACGCAGGAGAAGCTCAAAGAGAAGGCCGGCGCCGTGGTACGGTTGAAGAAAAACTGGTAAAAACACGTAAGAACCAAGAAACGGGGATCGGCGCAGGCGGCGTTCCGCACGCAGAAGCAGCCATTCGTCGGGAGCGGTCGTACCGCCCCGTGCCGGAACGGCTCCGGCGACCGCCGATTACCGATTATCGTTAACTGTCGATTGAAATGACGTTTCATAATCCACATCTGCTGTGGCTGCTCACGCTGCTCCTGCCGGCGGCAGGCTATTACCTCTACCGGTTGCGGAAGGGCGGAGCGGCGTTGCGCATCTCGTCGGTAGCGGGCGTGCTCAAAGCGCCGCGTACCGTTCGCTACTACCTGCGCCATGCCCCCTTCGTGCTGCGCATGGCGGCGCTGGCGACGCTCGTAGTGGCATTGGCGCGCCCCCAGTCGGCGGAACAGAACACCCGCACCAATACCGACGGTATCGACATCATGCTGGCGCTCGACGTATCGGGATCGATGCTGGCGCGCGACTTCCGCCCCGACCGCCTCGAAGCGGCCAAGGAGGTGGCCGGATCATTCATCTCCGACCGCTACGGCGACCGGATCGGACTGGTGGTCTTCGCGGGCGAAGCCTTCACGCAGAGCCCGCTGACCGCCGACCAGTCGACGCTGCTCACGTTGCTGGGGCGCGTGCGCAGTGGGTTGATCGAGGACGGCACGGCCATCGGCAACGGACTGGCGACAGCCATCAACCGCCTGCGCGAGAGCGATGCCAAATCGAAGGTCATCATCCTGCTGACCGACGGCGTGAACAACCGCGGCGAGATCGCTCCGGTCATGGCGGCCGAAATCGCCAAGGAGCAGGGCATCCGGGTCTACACGATCGGCGTCGGATCGCGCGGTACGGCCCCCACGCCCGCGATCGACATGTTCGGCAACATGACCTTCGTGCAGGCCAAGGTCGAAATCGACGAAAAGACCCTCCAAGAGATCGCCGACGCCACCGGCGGCCGCTACTTCCGCGCCACGGACAACGAGAAGCTGCGCGCGATCTACGACGAGATCAACCGCCTCGAAAAGAGCAAAGTCGAGGTAGCCGACTTCACGACCTACACCGAAGAGTACCTGCGGTGGGTATTGGCGGCGCTGGCGCTGCTCGCCGCGGAATTTCTGATTCGCACCCTGATTCTTAAACGCATTCCGTAATGTTTCGTTTCGCACATCCCGAATACCTCTATCTGCTGCTGGCCGCGCCCGCACTCATCGCCCTCTTCGCATGGGCGCTCTACGACCGCCGGCGGCGGCTGGCCCGCTTCGGAGACCCGGCGACGGTAGCCACGCTTATGCCCGACGCCTCGACGGGCCGCATGAAACTGAAATTCATCCTCTTCACGACGGCCGTCATCCTCGTGATCCTCGCCGCCGCACGGCCGCAGTTTGGCTCGAAGCTGCGCGAGCAGAAGAGCGAGGGCATCGAGATGATGCTCGCGGTGGACATCTCCAATTCGATGCTGGCCGAAGATTTCGAGCCCAACCGCCTCGAACGGACGAAATACGCGATCAACAAGCTATTCGACGGACTGGAACAGGATCGCGTCGGGGTGATCGTCTTCGCAGGCGACGCAACCGTACAGCTGCCGATCACCTCCGACTACCGCATGGCCAAAGCCTTCGCCAAACGGATTTCGCCCTCGATGGCCTCCGTGCAGGGAACGTCGATCGGCAAGGCGCTGTCGCTGGCCGAGATGTCCTTTTCGAGCGGCAGCGGCGATTCGCGCGTCATCATCCTCATCACCGACGGCGAGGATCACGAGGGCAACGTGATGCAGGCCGCCGAACGGGCCGCCGAGCAGGGTATCCGGATCTTCACGATCGGCATCGGCACGCCCGAAGGCGCCCCGATCGAGATCGGCGGGGAGTTCATCAAGGACGAAAAGGGCGACATGGTGGTCTCGAAACTCGACGAGAAGATGTTGCAGGAGATCGCCCGGATCACCGGCGGGGCCTACATCCGCGCCACCAAGCAGTCGATCGGGCTGGACGAGATCGTACGCGCGATCAACGACATGGAGCAGTCGGAACTGTCGACCGTCCGTTTCGAAGAGTACAACGAACAGTTCCAGTACCTCATCGCGATCGCCTTCGCGCTGCTGCTCGTCGAATTCTTGCTGGAGTTCCTGCTGCTCGACCGCCGCAATCCGCTGCTGGCGCGTTTCAACATCTTCCGCGAGCAACGCACCGACACCGACAACTACAATCCCTATAACCGATGAAAAAGCCCTTTCTGCTTCTCTCGCTCCTGCTGACCTTCGGCCTGCACGCCGACTGCGCGGCATGGGGAACGGTCGGCCATCGCGCGATCGCCGAAGTAGCCCAACGCCACCTCACCCCGAAGGCCAAAGCGGCCATCGAACGATACACCGGCAGCACGCCGCTCGCAGAATACGCCGTTTTCATGGACGAAGTGGCCGCCGACCCGCGCTACAAGGAACCTTTCCGCGGCTGGCACGCCTCGATCGCCGACGCGGAGTGCAACTCCCCCGCCGAAGTGCGGGAGAAATACCGCAAGGGACGCGACGGCGTGACCGGAGCGGAGACGCTGACCGCAGCATTGAAGAACTACCGTGAGCTGGACGATTCGGTGGTACTCACCTATATAAAATGTATCGTACACATGGTCGCCGATTTCCACTGTCCGGCACACGTGCGGTACACCGACGCCCACAACGAAGGGAAGTTCGACGTGACCTTCTTCGGCAAACCCAAAACGCTGCACAGCGTCTGGGATTCGGGCGTCATCGCCCGAATCCATCCGGGATGGAGTTACGAACGTTATGCCGACTACCTCGACAACGCCTCCAAGCGCGAAATCCGGCGGATGACCGAAGGATCGTACCGCCAGTGGTTCGAAGACGCCGCACGCGACGTACGCCCCTCGATCGACTGGGTAGCGCCGGGCGACACGCTGGGCGAGGAGTTCATGGCAAAAGCCGCACCGCTGGCCGAGCAGCAGCTCCGCAAGGCGTCGTACCGGTTGGCCGCAACCCTCAACCGGATTTTCGGAGAGTGACTCTCTCCCGCGGTGCCACGGGCGTCTACCGCCCCATCGCAGAGCGACGTCGAGGCGAACGATCCATCCGGCATGACAGCTATTTTCCGATCTTCCGGCCCTTCATGTCGAACGCCTCCGCACACCCGTCCGCGATCATGTAGATGCGCCCCTCTTCGAACTCGCCGCGCACAGCGGGATTCGCACCGTCCGTCGGCGGAGTGTCCTGCGTATCGAAGAGCGTGTCGAGCACATAAATTCCCGCTCGATAATACCCCGCATCGTAGCGGCAGGGAACGATCAACCGGCCGCGTCGATCCAGTACGCCCCATTTTCCATCTTTACGCACGAAGGCGAAACGATCGAACAGGGGATAGGCCAGCTCGTACTCGCAGGCGACGACCAACCGGCCCCGACGATCGACACAGCCCCATTTCCCGTCGGAAGCGAGCAGGTCCCGCCCGACGCCGTGGAACTTCCGTCCGTCGTTGACGAACGACACCCCGCCAACAATCGGGGTCATGAAACCGTAGACGGGTGTGATCCGTTCGCCGTCGCGATCGATCAACGCCGTGGGACATGGCGTGTAGAGGGGAATCCGATCCCGATCCGTCCCCGTCTTCACCATCGCCACCTCCTCGTCGAAACCGTATTGGCCGAAACTTCCGGCCCAATCGTACCGGAACGGGACGACCGTTTCGCCGCTCCGGTCGATATACCCCCATTTGCCGTCCCGTTCGACGACGGCACGATCGCCGACGAACTGACCGGCCCAGTCGTAAAACTCGCGGAAGGCGAGTTCGCCGTAACGATCCGTAAAATAAAACGGTTGATGACTGCCGCCGTTACGCATGGCATAGAGCTCAGGGCGCTGCGCCGCGCAAGCCGACAGAAGCGCCGGAAGAAGAGCGGCAGAAAGGATTCGCAGAAAATGTTTCCGATTCATTCGATCCGACAATTATGGGTTCGACAGGTTTTCAATATCCGATGCACGTTTCGAAATCGCGGACACTCTCCCATTGGACAAGAATCCAACAATTACTGCCTTCGGAATTCGTATCGTATTGGTACCTCTTTCCGACGGGAACTTTTCTTCCGTCCCGCTCCTCATAGACGACCTCCCCGATTTCGGGTTTCTCCCCCGCCGAATAAATCTGCACATCCCTCACGACTTGTCCCGCGTATATGCCGAATTTCACGCGGTCCGCCGTCACGGGACCGGCAATACCGACATCGATTCCGCGAAAATGAATCGTAAATCCGCTATACCACACCTCAAAAGGCTCGTTATACTGGATATAATTTCGAGGAAGAAAATGAAGTACATCCCATGTATAAAAAAACGGCGTTTTTTTCAAAAAATGCGTAGCGAATTCGATTGCCTGCGATTCGCTCAAATTATCCTTCGTAAATAAAAGCGAGACTTCATTATCTCCTGCCCGGGTCTGCGAAACGGGGGTCGCAGTAATTTCCGCCTTCGAACAGGAGCAGAATACGGAACCCGCAAAAATCACGAAAAAAATCGCTGTACTTTTCATAACGATACGAATTAAAAGGTCAGACTGAAAGCTCGTACGAACGTATTACGAATTTACAGCAATGAGAGACGACGTACAATACCGTTTTTTAGGTATTTACGACAATCCCCCGTATGAAGGCGTGTTCCGTGAAGATACCGTGCAAACGAAGAGGAGTTCCATCACAGCTTCGCTCTCTTCGGAGGAATGCGAGTTCGGTTCCCGTCCCCAAAAAGCGGCGGCAGATAGTACATCTGCCGCCGCTATCGTCATCCCCCCTCCGCAAAGCACCGTCCGCAACAAGGCGAACCATGCCGAAGCGAGAAAAGGCGCACGAAAATGCACCGAAACCCTGCCCCGCGGGAAGGAAAGGCTAATAGTATTTGACCGGCTCGCCGACGATCGCCGACAACAGGGCGTTGGCTACCGACGACGCACCGATACGGAAGAACTGCGGCGTGAGCCACCGCTCGCCCAGAATCTCCCGAACGACCGTATAGTAGAGCACCGCGTCGGCCGCCGAACGTACGCCGCCGGCAGGCTTGAAGCCGACCATGCGGCCCGTCTTGTCGTAGTAGTCCCGAATGGCACGGCACATCACCACCGCCGCTTCGGGAGTCGCCGCCACGTCGATCTTGCCCGTCGACGTCTTGACGAAATCGGCGCCGGCGAACATCGCCAACAACGCGGCGCGGCGGATCAGCTCGGGCGTCTTCAACGCACCCGTTTCCAGAATCACCTTCAACACCACGTCTTCGCCGGCCTCACCGCGCAACACTTCGACTTCGTTGGCCACCTCGTCGTAATGTCCTTCGAGCATCTTGCCGACGTTGATGACGATGTCGATCTCGTCGGCTCCGTTCTCGACGGCCATCGCCGTTTCAAGCATCTTCACTTCCAGAAAGGTCTGCGACGAAGGAAATCCGCCCGCGACGCTCGTAATGCGCATCGGCGTATCGTCCACGGCGAGCCCGACCGTTTCGACGAACGGCGGATAGATGCAGATGGACGCGACATTGGCGATCGCGGGATAATTCGTATAGAACTCCACGGCCTTCCGTGCAAAAGCCGTCACCGACTCCACCGAATCGCTGCACGAAAGGGTCGTCAGGTCGATGGCCGAATAGCAAAGCCTGTAAACCTCGTCCGTTTCGTATCCCTTCGCGGCTGCCCGAATGCGTGCGACCTCTTCGGCCACCTGCGCTTCGCTCGGGGCCGGAGCATATTCCGATAGATGATTTGCGTACTCCATAACAAGACAGTTTTCTCCACTATACAAATATAACCATTTTTCCGCTACACACGCAGAATTCCGACCAAAATATCAAAAAAATTCCGGGCTCGAACCGAACCCGGAATTCGTAATCCGTACATCCCCGCTTATCGGAGAGCAGCGTATTCTCAGAACTTGAAACCGCTCTTGAACAGGGGCTTGAGGTTGACATCCTTCGACGCCTTCTTCACCAGGGCGGAATCCTTGGCGACGGCAGCCTTCAACTGGGCGCCGGCAGTCTTCATATCGCCCTCCTTGGTTGCGATCACGGCGCGCAGGTAATCCGCGTCGGCCGAGTTCTCGCCGGCCAGCGCCTTCTTGGCAGCCGACAGGTCGTTGTTCATCACGGCAGCCACGGCAGCGTTGTAGCCTTTGAGCTTGGCAGCGGCGTCACCGTACTGGCCCTGAGCGGCAGCGATCAGGCTCTTGGTCTGAGCGTCTGCGGCAGCGGCGTATTTCTTCGCCTCGTCCACGTTACCGGCAGCCAGGTTGGCCAGCGCCAGATTCGAGTTCAGCTCCTGCGTGTTGCCGCCGAGCTTCACGGCCTGCGTCAATGCGGCCAGCGCCTTGTCGGCGTCGCCCATTTGGAGATAGGCGGCACCGAGGTTGGTGTAGGCGCGCGAATCGTCGTACTTCTTGGCGGCGTACTCCAGCACCTTCGCCTTCACGGCATTATCCTCAATCAGCGTGGCGACGTGGAGCAGCTCCTCGTTGTTCAGCTCATCGAGCTTGCCGCTGTTGACCAGCGCCTGCATCTCGGCGTCGCTCTTACCGGTGATCTCCATGTTGTTGACCAGCTGGGCGCGGCGCAGTTTCGGCAGCACGTCCTCTTTGAGTTCGCCGTAAACCGACGACATGTTCTTGATCTGGTTCTCGCGCTCGGCCGACGAATCGTACATGCTCAGCACCTGAAGAATCAGATCCTTGTCCTGGATGTTCGACTTCTCGACCATCTCCTTGAAACCTTCCCAGTCCTCGCCGTAACCGGCAGCGTCGATATTGAAACCGTACTCGGCCAGGATCTTCTCGACGGCCTTGCGACCGGTTTCGCTACGTGCGCTGGCCAGCTTGTCGTTGAACTTCTCAGGACCGTCGGGCGAAGCGTAGCCGTTCACATAGAGGCTCTGCGCGATGCGGTCGTTCTCCTTGTTGGCCACAGCGGTCTTCTCGAACTCGGAGAGCTGTTCGTTCTCTTTGAGCGCCTTCTGGTTCACCACCGAGCTGTTGATCTTGTAGAGGATCTCGGCCTTGTCTACCTGATTCGTCGTACGCTTGTAGTTGTTGGCAGCCGTAGCGGCAGCGTCGCCGAAGTTGAAATCCTTCTGCATCGTGTTGACGCCCTCGGCGATGAACACGCCGCACTGAGCGCGCAGCGCCATGGCCTCGGCCGACTTCGGATTGGCCAGCACGGCCGCTTCCTCCTTCGTCACGGGTTTGCCCGTAGCGGCGTTGAACATCACGTACTCGCTGGCGCCGTTGCACTTGCTCTCGATCAAAACGCGCAACTCGCTCTGCTCCATACGGTCGTCGTAGGGGAATTCGACATGCTGCGTGTAGGTACCGCCGTTGTCGGCCGAAATAACGGTATAGTTGTCATTCACCTTCTCGCCCTGGACGTATTTCGGAGTACCGGCCACTTCGCCGCCCTCGAACACGATCACCGGCGTCAGACGCAACGTAGCTTTCTTGTTGAAGTAAGCTGCCGGGAAGTTCACCGTAATGTCGGCGCTCACGACGCCGTTGTTGAGCGTCAGCACCTTCGGCGTGCACGAGTAAGTAACCTCATCCTGTTTCTTACCCATCTTCTTGAAACAGTTGCAACCCGACAAGGTCAAGGCAGCTGCGGCAAGAACCAAGCTAATTTTTACTAAGTTCTTCATAATTAATTAGTTATTAAAAATTGTTGTGCATTGATTTCGTCTCTTTCCGTTTGCCTCCGCTCCACGTACCCCATTCCCGAGGCCGTTTGCAGCAGAATACATGCAAATATATAAAACCCATGCAGATTATGCAACTTTTTCCGTAAAAAAACCACCTCGAACTTTCGTTCGAAGCGGTTTTCGATCGCCGGCGCACGAAAACGCCGTCTATTTCGCGTCGGAACGCATCCGACGGATCAGTCGCGGTGCCGGTCGTCGCGGCGACGCTCGCGGTCGCCCCGCGGACGGCGTTCACGCTCGACATATCCTTCGGGCTTCGGAAGAAGCGCGCGGTGCGAGAGTTTCAGCTTGCCGGTCTTCTCGTCGACGCCGATGAGTTTCACGTCGATCATCTCGCCCTCTTTCAGGCCGCTCTCCTCCATCGTCTCGAACCGTTTCCAGTCGATCTCCGAGATATGGAGCAGCGCCTCCTTGCCGGGCATGATCTCGACGAACGCGCCGAACGGCACGATCGACTTGATCTTACCGTGGTAGGTCTCGCCGATTTCGGGCACGGCAACGATCTCCTTGATACGCTGCAACGCAGCGTCGATCGCCGATTTCTCCACACCGAAGACGTCGACGATACCCTTCTGGTCGTCCTCCGTAATGGTAATGGTGGTACCAGTCTGCTTCTGAATCTCCTGGATCACCTTTCCTCCCGGGCCGATCACGGCGCCGATCGAATCCTTCGGGATGTGGATCTGCACCAGACGCGGCACGAACGGCTTGTAGTCGGCGCGCGGCGCGGCGATGCAGTCGGTCAGGATGTCCAGAATATGCAGACGCCCCTTGCGCGCCTGCTCCAACGCGGCGGCCAGCACCTCGTAGGAGAGGCCGTCGACCTTGATATCCATTTGCGTGGCGGTGATACCGTCGCGGGTACCCGTCACCTTGAAGTCCATGTCGCCCAGATGATCCTCGTCGCCCAGGATGTCCGACAGCACGGCCCACTTGCCGCTCTCGGAATCCGAGATCAGACCCATGGCGATGCCCGACACGGGCTTGCGCAGTTTCACGCCGGCATCCATGAGGGCCAGCGTACCGGCGCAAACGGTGGCCATCGACGACGAACCGTTCGATTCCAGAATGTCCGACACGACGCGCACGGCGTAGGGATTCTCCTCGCCCAGCGGAATCATCGGTTTGAGGGCGCGCCATGCCAGGTGGCCGTGGCCGATCTCACGACGGCTCAGACCGCGGGCGGCCTTCGCCTCGCCCGTCGAGAAGGGCGGGAAGTTATAGTGGAGCACGAACTGCTCGGTACCCTGCACGAGCACCTCGTCCTTGACCTTCTCGTCCATCTTCGTGCCGAGCGTAACAGTGGCCAGCGCCTGCGTCTCGCCTCGTGTGAAGAGGCCCGAACCATGGGCTGCGGGCAGGTAGTCGGTCTCGCACCAGATCGGACGGATCTCGTCCGTGCGACGGCCGTCGAGACGCTTTCCCTCGTCGAGAATCATGTTGCGCATCGCCTTCTTCTGCACGTAGTCGTGGAAATAGCGGTGGATGAGCGGGGCCTTCTCCACCAGCTCCTCCTCCGTGTAGCGGGCGGCGAACTCGGCCTCCAATGCATTGAACATATCCTCGCGCTCGTGCTTCATCGTGCCGCTCGTGGCGATGGCGTAGGCCTTGTCGTAGAGTTCGGCGATGATCGTCTGTTTGAGCTCCTCGTCATTGACCTCGTGGCAGTAGGTACGCTTCACGTCCTTGCCCAGCTCCTTCGAAAGTTCGATCTGTACGGCGCAGTGCTTCTTGATCTCCTCGTGCGCGAACTTGATCGCTCCGAGCATCACCTCCTCCGAAACCTCTTTCATCTCGCCCTCGACCATCAGGATGTTGTCGATCGTACCGCCGACCATGATGTCCAGGTCGCATTCGGGCATCTCCGAATAGGTGGGGTTGATGGCGTATTCGCCGTTGCGGCGTACGACGCGGACCTCCGAGATGGGGCCGCCGAAGGGAATGTCCGATACGGCCAGCGCCGCCGAGGCGGCCAGACCGGCCAGCGCGTCGGGCTGAATATCCTTGTCCGCCGAGATGAGGTTGACCGTCACGTAGACTTCGGCGTGGTAATCCGCGGGGAACAGGGGCCGGAGGGCGCGGTCGATCAGGCGGGCGACGAGCACCTCGCTGTCGTTGGCGCGCGCTTCGCGCTTCATGAAACCGCCGGGGAAGCGGCCTACGGCGGCGTACTTCTCCTTGTATTCGACCTGGAGGGGCATGAAATCGGTGTCGGGTTTTGCATCCTTTGCGGCCACGACGGTTCCGAGCAGCATCGTGTCGCCCATCTTGACGACGACCGAGCCGTCGGCCTGCTTGGCCAGTTTGCCCGTCTCGATCTCGATCTGGCGACCGTCGGCCAGCGTGATGATCTTGCGGACTGCGTTGTACAGCTTCTTTTCTTCCATAAAAATTTTAAACCTATAATGTTTTCGAATTGTTTTTCGCAACGAAAATGAAGGCAACCCCTCTCGGGAATTGCCTCCATTTCTTCCTCGGGACTACTTGCGGAGATTCAGCGTCTTCACGATTGCGCGGTAGCGCTCGATGTCGACCTCCTTCAGGTATTCCAGCAACGCGCGGCGCTTGCCGACCAGGCGCAGCAGTGCGCGCTGGGTTCCGAAGTCGTGCTTGTTGCTTTTGAGGTGTTCCGTAAGGTGGCTGATACGGTAGGAAAACAACGCGATCTGACTTTCGGGCGAACCCGTGTCGGTGTTAGACTTGCCGTACTGGCCGAAAAGCTCCTGCTTTTTCTCAGCTGTTAAATAAGCCATTGTGTAAATTTATTTTACGTTCCACTCTACGACGCATCCCCCTTACCGTGGATAACGCCAGAGCGTTCCGCAAAGGTACGAAATAATTCATAATTCATAATTCATAATTCACAATTATTTTCAATTTGGCGTCTAAAAATAACAAATTAATCGGGAAAATCGTATTTTTGCGGCTAAACAAGTGAAAATTATGGGGAAAACGGGTGTGCGCGGAACTTTCGCCGCGCTTGTCGCCGCGGTGTTGTGCGGCTGCGGGAGCGAGCCGGATTTCGTCACCGTCGACGGGACGATGCTCGGCACGACGCTGCATGTGGTGGCCGACGTGAAGGGCGTCTCGCGGCAGCGTCTCTATGCGGCCGTCATGGAGCTGGACCGCGAGGCCAAGGCGTCGATGTCGATTTACGATTCGACGTCGCTTGTGAGCCGTCTGAACCGCAACGAGACCGACAGCGTCGACCGTCATATCGCCTTCAACCTGCATCTGGCCGACAGCATCGGCGCGTTGAGCGACGGGCGTTACGACGTGACCGTCAAGCCGCTGGTCGAGGCGTGGGGCTTCGCCGGCCGGGAGCGCGCCGAAAACCCGAACGTCGATTCGATCCTCGAATTCGTGGGCCGCGAAAAGGTCCGCGTCGAGGGAGGGCGGCTGGTGAAGGACGATCCGCGCGTGCAGCTGGACTTCAACTCCGTGGCGAAAGGCTATACGGTCGATCTGCTGGCCGGACTGGTCGAGAAATACGGGGCTGAAAACTACATCGTCGACATCGGCGGCGAGGTCCGCTGCCGGGGACTCAACCGGCAGGGCCGGGCGTGGCGCATCGGCGTCGAAACGCCTTTCGACGGCAACATGTCGGACGGCGAATACCTCCAGAAACGGATTCAGATGACCGGCGGCGGGCTGGCCACCTCGGGCAACTACCGCCGTTTCTACCTCGACGGGGAGGGCAACAAGGTCGCCCACACCATCGACCCCCGCACGGGGCGCAGCGCCCTGTCGCGCCTGTTGTCGGTGACCGTCGCGGCTCCGACCTGCGCCGAGGCCGACGCGCTGGGGACCATGTTCCTGGCGATGGGCGCCGACGATGCGCTGGCGGCCGTGGAACGGATGCCCGGCGTGAAGGCGTACTTCATCCTGGCGGGTGACGGCGGAGAGTACGAGGAGTACGTCTCGCCGGCCATGGAAGCGTTGATTCTGAAATAGCGAGATAAATGAAAACAGCGGTATTCCTCTACAATCCCGAATCGGGCAAGGGCAAAATCGCCCGCAACGTCGGGTGCATCAGTACGATTTTTCAGGCCTACGGCTACGACGTCACGCCGCAGCGGATCGACTTTGCGGTCAATCCGTTCGACGGCAACGAGACCATCGACCTGATGGTCGTCGCCGGCGGCGTCACCGCGGCCATCGACTTTATCTACGCCATCATCACGGTGCTACGCCACGCTAGAGACGTCACCAAGATCTACCTGATCTGCTTCGCCGTAAGCGTGGTGCTGCCGGTGATCCTGATTAAGCTGCTGGGTCTGATGGGCGCTGTAGTGAGCTACCTAGCCATCATGGCCCTACTCCTGGTGCTGCTGATAATCGAGTACCGCCGCATCCGCCAACGCATCGAACGCGACCGCAACCCATACGGCGCCTAATTAGCTGCCCGGTCACCGGAATTTGCGATGGAATCACCCCGTCTGGGGTCTCGTTGCGGACAATATTCATCACGCAAAACTAAGTGAGTAGACTTTTACCGAATCCCCGACCACACCAACAGAGCACAAGTCTGTGACCTGCGGTTTTATTGAGGCAAATATGTTGGGTGCTCGGCATTTCCAAAAAAGTCTACTCACTTAGCAAGCGGGCAGCCAAAAAAGAACCGCCGCGACGTCGTTTGACTCCGTTGCGACGGTTTTTCGAGCATTTTCGCGCTGTCGAGGACGCAGACGCTCCTCATTTCTAGCGCTTACCGAGCAAGAAGGCGCTACTCTCCGAAAGTAGTCAAAAAAGCCCCGTCCCAAATTAGCTACGGTAGATCGGCGGAACAAGGTTATTCGCCCGGGTTGATGTTCGCGTAGAACTCGGCCCCGTCGTCCAGGCGCAGGATGCCCACGCGGCCGAACTCGGAGCCGGTGGCGGCGGCGCAGTCGATGTCGATGCGATCGGGCACACCAGCAGTGTCCTCGCCGCCCAAGCGCACGATCTGCCCGCGTCCCGATTCCTCATCGAGCCCCGCCAGACCACCGACCTCGCAATAGCGCCCAAGCGATACCGTGGGCGTGTGACCGCTCACCACGACCGGGCCCTTGCCCTCGGCAGAAAGCAGCCCGGTCGACGCATCCCAATAGCCATGACGAATCCACAGCAGGTCATCGGACGACTGCACCGCGAGCATCTGCTGCAGCAGCTCGCGATCGGCACCCACCGCTCCAACGCCATCGGCACAATCGACGCCATGCTCAAGCAAAAACGCGCGCGCCGCCTTCATCTCGATTCCAGCATGTACCAGCAGATACGGGCGCTCCTCGGTCTCGACCACTGCGTAGAGCGGCAGCGCGGCCATCCATCGCACGAGCTCCTCGTATGCCTCAAATTCCATGTCGTTGAGCTGCTCGCGCGTCGTCCAACCACCGTTGATATCCCAGGTCTCGGCATCGAGCGGATCCTGGCCAATGATGGCATCGAGCATGATCTGCTCGTGATTACCCTTGAGCACGTGGGCGTTGGGCAGCGAGCGCACGAGCTTAATAACGCCGACCGGATCGGGCCCGCGATCGATCATGTCGCCCAGCACGTACAGCGTGTCGTCGGACGTCAACGAGATCTTAGACAGGGCTTCGTCAAGCGCACGCACGTGCCCGTGAGCATCAGATGTCACATAGATCGCCATGGTACGCCTCTCCTTGCATTGCGGCCGAAGCCCGGCGCCGCAACTAAAACTTCAAGTTGAACTTAAACGTTACCCATTGTACTCCGTTGCAATAAAGCTGGAAAGGGTTTCCGAGCAGAGGCAAAGACGGCAGCCGTCTATGACGATATCGCGCACGCCCGCAATCCAACCCCATAAACCCACCATCTTTGGGTACAAATAACCGCAGGCAACTGACCGTGCCACGCCAACCAACCAGGAGCGGACACCATCCATGAACCAGATCCTTCTCTTTATCGGCCTCGTCATCATTCTGTGTCTGACCATCAAACCCGTCGGCAAAAAGCTCCCCTTCCCCACCCTGCTCATCTTTATCGCGCTCGGCATGCTGTTGGGCGTCAACGGCCCGGCGCATATCGACTTTAGCGACTATGCGCTCACCGAAACCGTCTGCAGCACGGCGCTGCTGTTCATCATGTTCTACGGCGGCTTTAACACCAATATCGACCGTGCCAAACCCGTCGCTGTGCCGGCGGTGCTGCTGAGCACGCTCGGCGTCGTCATCACTGCCGGCATCACCGGCGTGTTCGCCCACTTCGCGCTGGGGTTCGACTGGATCGACGGCCTGCTGTTGGGATCGGTCGTGGCGTCCACCGACGCGGCCAGCGTCTTTAGCGTTCTGCGCGAGCACAGCCTGTCGCTGAGGGGCGGCACCGACTCGCTGCTCGAGGTCGAATCGGGCTCCAACGATCCCGTCGCCTATATGCTCACCGCCGTGCTCGCCACACTCGCGGCCGGCGGCGACATCAACATTCCCGCACTGCTGGCCAAGCAGATTATCTTGGGCGTGCATATAAACTGTATTATATA
>OLSQ01001293.1_pt1 | contig 21216 bp, 19 predicted proteins | sample 1672561 | NCBI WGS metagenome assembly OLSQ01 (sample SAMEA3136699, study PRJEB25190) | human gut metagenome | biome: human gut; feature: human-associated habitat; material: faeces | place: Austria | collected 2013 | reverse complement strand
GAAGATAACCCTCAAAGCCAACCATCAGCTATTATTGATTTCAAAAGAATAGAACGTTTATGAAAAGAGACCTTATTTATCTGATTCTGATCGTCGCGGCAATCGCGGCGGTCAAAGTCACGGCACGGACGGCACCGGAAACGCCGGTGGAGATCCGCCCCCTGCGGATCGAAGCGGGATTTACGAAAACCGTGCATATCCTGTTCCCGTCGCCTGTTACATATATCGACATCGGCTCGATGGACATCATCGCTGGCAAAGCCGACGGGGCCGAGAACGTCGTGCGCGTGAAAGCCGCCGTGCGGAATTTCATAGCCGAAACAAACCTGACGGTCATCACCGAGGACGGAGGATTTTTCACTTTCGATGTCCACTATGCCGAGAATCCGGCTGTCTCGACCGTCAATCTTACAGTGCAGGAACCACAGACGAAAGGTGTAAAGGAACCGACTGCTGCGGGCGATCCGCTGTCGCCGGCCCCAGTAACCAAAAGCCGGGTGCTGCTGCGCGAGGTAGGCCGTGAGAAGCCCGCGACCGTAAAGCGCATGTTGAGCGACATATACCGGCAGAACCGTACGGATGTGAAAGGCATTCGCACGAAAAAGTACGGCATCGAAGTCGAAGTGCTGGGAATTTACGTGTTCAATGACGTGATATACATGCACACCTGTATCTCGAACGACACGAATATCTCTTTCGAGGTGGATGCGCGGCGATTCATCGTAGCGGATCGCAAACTCACCAAGCGCACGGCACAACAACAGACGCCGCTCGAAATCCTGCGCGTATGCAACGATCCGGCCGTCGTGAGGGGACACCAGCGCCAGCGGACGGTATTCGCGCTGCCCAAACTCACGATCTCCGATGACAAGGTGCTTTTACTGGAAATCATCGAGAAGAACGGAGCCCGGCATCAGACGGTGGAAATACCAGCCGAAGAGTTGTTAGAAGCAAAACTGCTGTAACGGGAAAAATAAGATTCGATGCTCGTACACTTTCTAACGGCTCTTTGCCTGACAATGGGAATATTGTCGGTACTGGTCGCCATTGGACTATGTTGGCTGATCCTCTTTCCGGAGTATCCGAAACACAGATATTGATCCGGGGTTGAACCCAATTAAAAGTGCCCGGTAAAACCGGGCACTTTTAATATTTTACAACTTACAATTCTCTGGTGTGGTGGGCAGGTCATTCCACGGCCTGTCCGCCATAGTGCAATGTGCATATTTCACGATGTATCTGCCGACATAGCAACTCGATAACCCGTTCGGAAAGATCGTGCCGCGCCGTGTGCATGAAGCGGCGGTTCTCGATGCGGCTGAACAGGCTTGTGCCGTCTTCGGCGACGGCGCAGCAGATTTGCGCCTCGCGGAAACGGTCGTAATCGGTGAAATATTCCACATCGGGAGCGATACGTATATAAGATTTCATAGGTTCGTCAGATGATGTTTTGACACAATTCGGGGTGGCGGTATGGCGGGAGCCGCGGGCGTCCGCCCGTTCGCGTCTGCGGCAGTCATGCCGCAGACGGAAACCGGGACTTATTTATGGTGTCGCAAGGTCGTTGAATCGCAGTTCGATAGTTGTCTGCAACAATTCCGGCGGGCAGGAACAAGTGTCCCTAATGTTCAATTCTTCGGAGAAAATATGTACGGTATAGCAGCGTGCCGCTCGCTCCCGGGAAATCCGGATACCCCAAGTATGGCCGTTTCGGCGTGCGAGAAAAATGTGATTCCCCGCACCTGCCTGGATCAGATCGAAAACGGCGATTCCGTGCCGGCGAAGATCGTCGATGAATTCTTTCAGCATGATTTCATTCGGTTTTATGGGGACGGCCCGCAGGTCGTCCCCGATCAGACTTCAAGCGACTTTCTTTGCCGTTTTCTCGGGTTTCTTACCCGTTTTGCCCTCTTTCTTGGCGGCTTTGGTCTTGGTTTTCTCCTGCGCTTCGGCCACGGCGATACGTTCGTCGAGACGGTCGTTGCGCTTCGTGTATTCCTCATCGAACTGCGCTTTCGTAACCTCGTATTTCTCTTTGTGGTGCAGGGCTGCAAATTCCATCAGCAGTTGCTTCCCCGTTTTGTCGAAACCGATGTCGGATGTAAGACTTTTTACCAAGAAATCGCGGGTGATGAGATCGCGCTGTTCGTCGGTCAGCGCATTGACGACAGCGATTTTCTGTTCGGATGTTAAATAATACGCCTTGGGGAATCCCACGGCGGCGAGGTGGTCGTGCCGCAGGCTTCCAAGCATAATGTAATAGAGAATGTTGTCTTCCAGCTGGGTAAACGGCGTCGGTGTGATTTCCTCGTCGCGGACGATCTGCCGGACGGCTTCGACGATTTTTTCGTGTGCGAGTTCCGTATTACGGATTTTCTTCTCCTTAAGGCGGGCGATCAGTTCTCCGGTCGATTCCTTGCCTTTGGCGGCTTGGTTCACGTATACCAGCCGGGCATCGTCGCGCGAGGTCTTGACGAAGATACGGATCGCCCCGGCGTCGTGCTTGGACAGCAGGTCGGCGGTTTTCTCCTCGGCGGCCTTTTTCTGCTGTTCATAGATCTGCATCGCCGCGGTATAATCGGCATCGGCGGCATAATCCGCCGGACATGGTTCCGCGGGTATAGCGGGCATTTCCTGCACCTGCCCGTATTCGAACGCCTTGCATTCGACCCCGTTTTCGGTCATATGCTCTACGGCCTTATCATGGTCGTCGCATCCGTAACGGTCTTTGCAAAGGATGAATTTCGGATTTTGGGTGAGCAGTTCCCTGCTTTTTCGCTCGATGAATTCGCGGTTTTTGGTTTCGAGGCATTCCCGGTTCGTGCACCGTCCGGCCCCCGTTGCGAACATATCGTAAGTATTTGCGTTGTGCTTGCATGTGGCACACGCAGCCAGGTCGAAGCGATACCGGGACAGATCGTTCGTATAATGGGTGTCCACCATCCGCTTGAACTCCTTTACGGAGTATTTCCGCCACCCGTCGTCGTCTTTGAGGCGGTCTTTGTAGATCGCTTTTTGTAGATCTTTTCCATACCGAGCCAACTCCATAGCAAGACCCAGCGTAATAGAGTTTCCGCGCAGAAGTTTTTTAATGTCGGGAATCAGTTCGTTGAGTTTCATCCGGTAATAGATATACTGCTCGCTCTTGCCGAAGCGTGCGGCCACGGCGGCGGCGTCCCCGCCGAGGGTCTGCATGGCGGCTTTGTAGGCTTCGGCTTCGTCGAGCGGCGGCATCTCCTCGCGCTGAATGTTCTCCGAGAGCGCGAGGTCGAAGATCGCCCGTTCGTCGGCGGGTGCGGCATCGACGATGGCCTCGATTTCGGTCTGGCCGAGCAGTTGCACGGCACGGTAGCGGCGTTCTCCGCAGACGATGATATAACCGCCTTGTTCTGCGGCTCGCACCCGGATGGGCTGAATAAGGCCGTGCGTGGCAATGGAGGCGGCCAGTTCCGCGAGGGCATTCTCGTCGTAACTCCGCCGCGGATTGTTGGGGTTGGGGCGGATTTTGTCAATGGAGAGCAAAACGGTCGATTTCGTGCTCTGGGTGGCGGTTGCGGTCGTGGTGTCGGTTTCGTTCGTTTTCATGGTGTGATGGTTCATTAGAATTGATATGTTATTGTGGAATTAATTGATCAGATGATATGCTGTACCGCTGGCAAGGTATTCCCATGCGTTACTTTCAGCCAGTTCTGCGAAATACTCCTCGCTGCGGCAATACCGGGCATCGTCGCGGCATGCCCGGAAAAAGGTGTCCAGACAACATTCGATCAGATCGTAGAAAGTCGTATCGTCCGGATGCGTGAAGAAGCAGTATATCGGATCGAGGATCATATTGTCCATATAATACCCTGTCAGCGGACATTCCGTCGTACAGAATAGGCGGCTTCGGCGGCGTCTTCTCCCTTTGTAGTAGATTTTCGGGACGAACAGATGCGATCCGAAATTGTTGTGTAGATAGGCGGCGAGCCGTGCTCCATGCAGATTTTCAATAGTATCTTCGTAAGGCGAATACCAGCTGAAAGAGTAGGAATAACCGTCGTATTCCCATTTATTGCACCGTATGCCGAGTAGATCACAGAAGGCATTCAGCGTTTGTTTGTTCTCCGCATTCCATCCGTATTCCGGTTCATCGTTGAGCCACTTGCGATATGCCCGTGCCCGTGCTTCGGGCGAAAGTTCGCCCAGCGAGAAAATTTGGTAGGTTACGGTTTCCGTTCTCATGATCTTGAAAGGTATTTGATCAGTTGCTTGTGGCGGTCGTACGGTATTTTGAACAGCAGGTAGGTAATGCCTATGCCGTTGCGCGATGCGTTGTGAAGGAGTTGCCGCAGATCGGGATCTTCCCCGGCCGTGACGCCGAACACCTCCGGCATGTATTTTTCCGGCAACCGGGTGCGCATCATGTAGTCGAAATCCGCCGTGCGCTGTATGATTTCTTCGTATGATTTCATAATAAGGTCGTTAAGAATGAGAGGATCGAATCACCGGACATGGCATGCGCGTTGTCCCAATTCCGCCATTGCTGTCCGTCCTTGTTTTGTAGCGAGAGGTTGAAAAGAGGGGCTTTCCCCTGCGACCATTTGCCGGAATAAATCCGGATGCTGAAAGTGCGTACATGGCCGCTGAAATCGAAAAAGGCGGTGTATTTTTCTTTGCCGTTGATCTCCAACAGGAGCGCGGCGATAGCTGTTATCTGTTCGTTCATGCTCTCGGGTGTTGTGGGGCGGGCGGATGCACGCCCCGGATTGAATGTTATTTGAGATAGGCGGCCAATGCGCTGCGCACCTCTTGTTCTCGGCGTTTGGAGAAAATCCACCCGGCGCACCGGGTGCCGTCGTGCGTAAGGTAGGCGCGGAACAGCCCGTTCAGATCGCGGAGCGTGTCACGCAGGGGTTTCGTATCGCCGAATACGGCGATCGACTTTTCGGAGTATTCCACGATCTCGACACGTGCGTCGGCCACGGTTTCGGGGGCAGCGGTCTGCACGGGTGCAGGGTTTTCGATACACACGTTCTCGGGATTTCCGGCCACGACGGCGAAACGCTTGATAATGCCCTCTTTGTCGCGGCACGATTCCTTGCTGACCTGCCAGCCCGAATAGCGGTGCGTGCCAAGGTAATAGCCGTGCCCCATGCTGTACTTTTCACGGTGTTCGTACTCGGCATTACGCTCGGCCAGGTGTGCCGTGCCCTCGAACCGTGCCGCGGCCTTGCGCATTTCGGGAAACAGATCGCGCGTGTGGGTCGAGAAGCCGAGAATCACCGTGCGCACGATACGCGAGCCGAAATAGTCCGTATAGGGGTCGCATTCGCTTTCATGCTGTTCACCGATGATGACGGCCACGGCATCGTCGGGAACGATCTGCCGCAGACGCTCCGCGCCGATGGTGCGTAACCGTTCCGCGTCTTCCGCCGCCGCACGTCGGGCGGCTTCCTGCTCGGCTTTGAGGGCGTCGGCACGAGTGCGGAGCGCCGCGACTTCGGCGGCATCCATAAATTCGGGGTGCTCGTCGTCGTAATAGTGCCCGATACCGAATTTGTCCCGCAAGGGGCGGATCAGATCCGCGGAGTGCTCCTCGGCGGTTTCGGGGTCGATCAATCGGTAATTGTAACCGGATTGTGTGTGTGCGATTCCGGCCACGACCATGCGCTGACGCATGTTGTAAGGGCCGTCGAAAATGACGATCTGATTCTCCCGCACGCTTTGTACGTCGGTGTCGTAACTCTTTCCTGCGAATAGCAATGTGACTTTTCCCATAGTTGTAAAGTGTTGAATGTTAGTAAAACAGCCGCAGAAGAAACCGCACGAGGACAACCACGGGGGAAAGGACGAGACGCACGATGTCCCGACACCGCCGCAAGAGCCATAACGAGAGGCAGAAACCCAAAAAACCGCCCGCACCGAGATAGATGCCCGCGAGAAATTTGAACGCCGCAAACGCGCCGAAAAGCACAGCCGCGAAACTTGCCGCAGACCTCCAAAACCCGCAGATGCCGGTGGGAGCGGTGCCGCTCCGTTTCAAAATTTCCCGTATGTCTTTGTGCTGTTTCATAACTACGACCTTTTTTTTATGCCGTATGGGCCGCGTTTGCCTTGCTTCCGTTTCTGTGGGCTATATTTCAGAGGGGCGGAATACAAACAAGATTTCAGGACAAAAAAATCAGCCGCAACTTACATATTGCGGCTGATTTATTTGTCTGAACCCGAAGGGCCCCGATCTTGGTTGTTTTCCGACCCCCTGCCATAGCTTCGCCCACGGAAACGGAAGCAAGGCAAACAAGACCCATAACGTGATAAACGGGGAGTAGGTAGTCTCGGAAACAGCACAAAGACATACGAGGAATTTTCAACCCGGATATAAAAAACAGATATGTCTGAAACATATCTGCTTATCTGTCTTTGGCCGGATTGTATCTTGCTATCGGTAGCCAATAATTTCAAAATACTGCGAGCCGTAAATCCTTTGCCGTAGGCGGCGGTTATTTCCATTTTGGAAACAACCGATTCTGTATCGGGATTTTCAGCGTTCGACCGTTCCCAATGGCATATATTTATTCTAATTGGATATCCCATTTTGTGATTTCGAATTCGAGGTCACAAATTGCGGCCTCAAACCGATTGCGAACCGTCGGATCATTCTGTCGTATCCGCCTCCGGGTGTTCGATCCCTTCGGCTGTTTTTTCGGCCAATGCCTGTTTTGCCGTGAGCGGCGATACGATTCTTTTTCCGGTCTGGGCTTCGATCTCGCGGCGGGTATTCCCGGCGATACGTCCGCCCTGTGCCGCCACGGCACGGTTCGCTGCGGTCGTCCGCGGTTTTCGCTCTTTCGAAATTTCGGTGGTCGTCGCTTCGGCAAGCATGTTGAGCACCAGCTCCAGATTGGTCATGTTGTCGCGCAGGCTTTCGGTTTTCAGTCCCTTGTACTGCTTGTACTGGCGCGTGGTCATACCCGACCAGCCCAGCGTAATAATATCGGTCAGCGTGGCGTATTCCTGTCCCTTTTTGATGCCGCGGCGTTCCCATTCGTCGGTCAGTTCCTTGCGTACCTCGATGGATTTCAGCCGCTGGTTGATCCAGTTCTCGGAATAGCCTTTGCGGTGGTAGTATTCCAGCATCCGGTCGATGCCCTGTTCCGGGTCGTCGATCTCCTCCAACCGTTCGCGGGCAAGCGAAGAGAGCCACAACTTGAACGGCTCGGCTTTCGGCGAGGGAATCGACTGCACCAGTCGGAAAAGCTGCTCTACGTCAGCCACATCGGTTAGGCGCATCTTGCCATCCGGAGCGGTCATTTTCAAACCGTGACAATTTGTCACGGTTTCATTCCCTTCAGCTTTCAGCCGTTGTTTGAGTTTGCGCCAGTAGGCTGCGGCATCTTTACTTTCGGTCAAAACTGCGATAACATCGACAATCGAAACGTACCACTTGCCCGCTTCGTCGTCCCAGACGGTGCGTACCTTACGCTCTTCAAAAAGTTGTATCGCTTGCTTTTGGGTCATGGCTCTTTTTACTTTGATTGCTTAAAACCGATGGGCCGGGGCTGTTTGCGGGCCTTTGGAACTTTGACCGACAGGGCTGCGATGGCCTCGTAGATGTTGTCAAGCTCCTTGCGCATGTCTTCCGAAAGGTCGTTCACCGCCTCGGCATTGTCCTCGTCCGCCCGCTCCAGCAGAGCCAGCTTCGCCCGGATTTCAGCCAATTCCGAAGTAACGGTTGTAGCTGTCGTAATATAATTGCGCATGGCGACAAATGCTTTCATAATAGAGATACTTACTTGTATTGCCATTCCACTGCGCAATACCGCAGAAAGCATCGCAACTCCCTGTTCGGTAAAAGCATAAGGTAGGGATGTCTTCGGCCGCTTCACTCTGGATGTCGTCACAAATTGTGATGACATATTTTTCCATTCAATTTCGGAAATGCGGAACATGAACTCTTCCGGAAATCGTTCGATGTTACGTTTTACGGCCTGATTCAATGCACTGGTCGTAACTTGGTAGAGCGCCGCAAGGTCGAAGTCGAGCATCACGCGCTGGCCGCGGATTTCGTAGATTTTGCTCTGGATCGTAGTGAGTTCTTCCATCGGTTCGGGGAGGTCGGGAGCGTTTTATTTCTTGATTTGATAACCATAGAAGGCGATTTGTTCGCGGCAAATTTTCTCCACGATGTCGCGCAGGCGTTCGACTTTCGGCACGAGGGCCTCGATGTCGGTCTTCGTGATCTCGAAATCGGGATTGTAACGCGATTCGATGTAGGAGCGTTGCAACAGGTCGAACAAGCGTTCCTCTTCGGGCGTGTTGCGTGGGAACGCCCGGCACAATTCGATCGTATATGCCTTGCAGCTTCGGAGCAGCTCGTCCAGATCGTGATTCTTCGGGCTATACAGAATATGCACCAACGACACCGTGCGCAATAAGTTTTCTGCCGATTGATGGAGATAAAATGAAGCCTGTTTATAATCGCCACGATTTGCAGCGTGTCCAACGTCAATAAGAAAACTTAAAGCTCGTCCAAACTTGTCGTCAAAATATTTCTGTGCCCGTTCCCTGATCTCCGCAAAATCGAGTTTGCGCCGCCGCGCCAGTTTGTACAGCCCCGAATCGTAAAGCAGGATGCCGTCGCGTTTGCTCTCCGTTTCGAAATAGTGCGCCTTGGTCAGCGCATGATTGAACTCGTTGATTCCGTAGTTGATGAATTGGGGGTGTGTATGAAACGGTCGGTTTTTATTCTCAAAAAAGCGGTCTTTGATCTTCGCGTAGAGCGAATACTGAATCGCGCCGATCTCCTTGCGGGTCAGAACGAGCAGGTCGTAATCGCTCATGTAGTAGGTCGGCGTGCCGAACTCGATGCGCTGGTCATAATCGACGTACTTGTTTTTTGCGTAACTGCCGAACAGAATGACCATGCCCACATCCTTAATGTGGGTACGGATCAAATCGACAAGTTGTTGCAAATCCTGTCGTTTGTTTTCGGGTAAAAAGCCGATGCTTCGTTTCATATCCACAAAATTATGAAAAAAATCGGCAAATATTTTGGCACGAGCTGTCATTTGCAAGATAATTATGCTATATTTGCATCATTACTGCAAATAGCCTGCGAGTTTCCGACGGAGGCGGCAAGAGCCGCTTAAAAGAAACGGAACGGACTATGAAACGGTATTTCGATAACTCGGCATAGCCGACGGACATAATCATAAAGGGTAAACAACTCTTTATACCTACTTGTAAACTTGGAGACCTCTTCGGAGGATGTTTAATCAGATGGTATAATGGTTGTCAGCTCCGGTTATGTCCTGTTTGTTATTTGCAAGCAGGGCTTGACTGGGGCGCAGGACAGCTTCCATCTGAAGGTAACTCCAAGACCGACAAGTAGGGGCTGACACCGCGCCCCCTTTTTGTTTTCTGTGGGTACATCATCCACTAACCCGAAACCGTCATGCGCCGCCATTCGCCGAATACATTACATCATACGGATTGCACCCGCCGAGCGACCACCGGCAGACGGAATCGGTATGTGCGGGCGGCACATATTATATACGGAACGGCCGCCGGCAATATAATTCCCGCAACAACTGTGGCTCCTAAATCTGGTAACGGCAGCCCGGTTCCTGTTTCCGGGATAAATTTTTCTTACCGGATCGACCATAAAAAAATAACGGATGCGGCTGCTATTCGGTTGAATTCTTCAAAAAACAGTGTGAAGTTGCGTCACTATCACGTCGAATATCACCGCATCCGTTTTATTATACGCCCCCTCGCTCCGTTATCGACTGCTACGAGGAGGGGCAATATTATAAAATTCAGTCGGAATAGTAGTTGTTTTCAGCAAAATACATCAATGCAATATGATTTTTGTATTTTTGCAGAGTCGACACTACGGACAATGCCGGTACCTGATACGGATTTACATCACCGTTTTTTCCGAACAAGAACGTCGCCTAACGTCACCGGCATTGTCCTTTTTTATTTTCGATATGTAGAGTTCTGGTGGAAATCGTTGTATTACGCCGAACTTTATCAGCAAATCATAGTATCAGGGCAGAGGACTATTTCCAATCATCAATACCCTTTAATCATTCGGAATCAGGACGAAAGGAATATTATGAAAACATGAATATTTCTGCTCTTTTTATCGAAAACATTCCGATTTCTTGTAGGAAAAAGGGACGGCCCCCGATCAGTTCACGGTGTTTCACGAAATTCAACCGCGATCGCAATCACAATCACGATTCGGCCGTCCCTTTCTTTTTTCTACGGTTTGCTGAGCAGGTTCGGGAATAGCAGCATCACCACTGGCAGGTAGTCGCCCAAGTCTTCGCGTAGCAGATGCAGGCATCGCTGGATTTCGCGTGTGACCTTGCGTACCGATATGCCATAGCGCTCGGCAATCTGCTGATAGGTTTGATCCTCGAAACGATTGGCAATGAAAATCTGCGCCGACAGTTCGGGCATTTCGGCCAGACGCCGCCGGAATATTTCTTCGACATCCTTATGAAAAAGCACCTTCGAGAGATCGCAATCCTCAAGTAGTCCAAGGCTTGTGCGGATGTTGCGCATGCCACGCAGGTACATCTGATGCTGTATTTGAAGATGGGTTTGACGCTCGCGCAATGCGTCAATACACTTGTGGCGCACAATACCGAGAATATAAGCCGGAAACTCATCTTGTGACAACTGAATTTCCCGTCTTTTTTCCCAAAGAAGCAGGAAGCTATCCGTAACAAGATCCTCGGCTAACGTCTTGTCACGCAACAGGGCATAGGCGATCACGATGAACCGTGATTTATATTCGGAGTACAGTCGATCGAACTCATGCGTATCTAATATCGCCTGTGTCATTGAGTATAGCGGATTCGTAGTTTTTTGGGAATTCAAAGATAAGTTATATTCTGAAAAAATAAAATAGATTTGATATTTTTATACAAATTAATGTATTTCAATAATTTACATTAATCAATATTTTATATAATTTCATAAAAATATTTATTTGCAAAAAAAGGGGTAAACATACCCACGCTCATTCGATATATTATTAAAGACCAAAAAAAATAACAACCGATCCGGGGAGATCGAACAAGAATTTTGACAATTATGGACGAGAAATTATTATTCAAATATTTTCGGGGCGAAACGACATCGGAAGAAGAAGATGCGATACTGGCATGGGTCGAGGAGACCCCAGCCAACCGTAAGGAGTTCAAGACCGCTTTCATGATTTTCTCCGGTCTGGCGGTGTATGCCGCCAAGCCGAATACTATGTCGACAGCTGCGCCGCAGCGCCGCCGAATCTGGAGGCAAGTCGTCCGTTATAGTCTGCGTTCGGCAGCTGCCGTCATACTGATGATCGGAGCCGCGTATACGGGTAAAACGCTTTATCGGAATGCGTTGTCGCAGCAGAATATGTCGATTGTCGTTCCTGCCGGACAGCAGATGTCCCTCACGCTTCCGGACAATTCACAGGTACAGCTCAATTCGGGTACTCGACTGGAATATCCGGTCGTCTTCGGCAAGACCCGCAGCGTGAAACTCTCCGGCGAGGCGTTGTTCGATGTTGCACCGGACAGGAAGCATCCGTTCATTGTCCAGACCTTCGCGTCGGATATCCGGGTACTCGGAACGAAATTCAACGTGCTGGCCGATGCCGAGCGTGGTGAATTTACCACCACGCTGATCGAGGGACAAGTACAGGTGACAAACCGCGCTAATTCTAATGAGCGAATCACCATGTATCCGCACGATGTCGTCTCACTCTCTAACGGGCGCCTGTATAAAGAACGTGCCGAAGATTTTGCAGAACTCTGCTGGACGGAAGGGTTAGTTCATCTGAAGAGGATGCCATTCGACGAGTTGATGGCCAAGTTCGAGCGGGTGTTCAATGTCGAAATACGCATCGAATGCGAGCGGATGCCGCAGATTAACGTGATAAGCGGAGAAGTCCGCATTTCGGACGGTGTAGATTATGCGCTCCAGATTTTACAGCAGGTATCTACCGGCTTTAGTTATACTCGTGATGAAAAAACGAACGTGATTGTAATTAAATAATAATGTGATTGTAATTGAATTTCGTGCAAGCACTCATGTTTCACTAAAAACTCTAAAATAACTATGAAGAAATGACCGCGTGACTTAATACACTAAAGCGTTGACTATAATAAAGAAAGGTCTGCGAAATCGCCTATTCGCAGACCAGCGATAATAGTCAGCAAAATACTAATCGAGAAAACTATTATCTAAATTTACAAAAGTATGAAAAAAACAGTATTCCACAAAATCAGAAGACTGTTTCGATTTACTTTACTTGTTTGCCTGAGCCTCGGCGTATTATCAGCCAAGGCACAGACTGCTCGTGTGACGCTTAAAGTACAGAATGCGTCGCTTGGACAGGTTATGGACGAGATCAAGAACCAGACCAGATATCTTTTCATCAATCAGGATGTCAAGGATCTCAATAACCACAAAGTAAGTCTGAATGTTTCGGATAAAGCTATTGCCGAGGTGTTAGATCAGATTTTTACCCCTTTCAATATCGGTTATCGCATCGAAAAAACAAGCATTATTATTTTCAACCGACCGAAATCCACATCCAACTCAGTTCTGATTGGAGGTAAGGTCAGCGATGTCGGCGGCGCACCGATTATCGGCGCCACGGTGCTGGTCAAAGGTACGACGAATGGTGTTTCAACCGATGCCGACGGTCGTTTTACGCTAACGATCGCTTCACCTGCCACTGCACAGCTCGAAATAAGCTACTTGGGCTACGAACCTCAAACTTTAGCTGTCGGCAACCGCACCTCTTTTGAGATTACACTGGCGGAATCGGCTTCGGAAATCGAATCGGTAGTCGTTACTGCCTTAGGTATCAAACGTGAAGAGAAGGCGCTGAGTTATAATGTACAACAAGTTGAAGCTGAAGACATCACGACTGTCAAGGACGCCAACTTCATGAACTCGCTGACAGGTAAAGTCGCTGGCGTTACGATCAATGCTTCGTCGTCAGGTGTCGGCGGTGCATCGAAAGTCGTGCTGCGCGGTAATAAATCCATTTCGCAGTCGTCGAATGCCCTCTATGTGATCGACGGTATTCCGATGTATAACTTCGGCGGTGGTGGCGGTACGGAATTCGATTCGAAGGGTGCTACCGAAGCCATCGCGGACATCAATCCCGAGGATATCGAATCCATCTCGGTGCTGACAGGTGCAGCAGCCGCGGCTCTTTACGGCTCGAATGCTGCCAACGGTGCTGTGATGATCACCACGAAAAAGGGACAGGCTGGAGCTTTGAAAGTGACGCTTTCGAGTAATACAGAGTTTCTGAACCCGTTCGTTCAGCCGGAGTTCCAGAACCGCTATGGCACGGGACTAAACGGTCTTCAGTCCGGGTCGGCCATTTACAGCTGGGGCGAGAAATTGGCACCTGCGGCGCGTCTGGGATATACGCCGGATGATTTTTTCGAGACAGGACACGTCTACACCAACGCCGTGACGGTATCGGGCGGTACGGACAAGAACCAGACTTACTTTTCGGCAGCCTCGGTCAATTCGGACGGTATCATTCCCAATAATGAATACGACCGTTACAACTTCACATTTCGCAATACGTCCTATTTCCTGAAAGACAAGCTGCGTCTGGATGCTTCGGCCAGCTATATTTACCAGCAGGATCAGAACATGACCAATCAGGGTGTCTACTCCAACCCGCTGGTTCCTGCTTATCTTTTTCCCCGCGGGACGAACTTCGACTCCTATCGTATTTTCGAGCGTTACAATCCCGCCTCTAAACTTATGGAACAGTTTTGGTCGGACGACCTTGAGGGCGGTGACCTGCGTATGCAAAATCCTTATTGGATTGCCCACCGCAACCTACGCAATACCGATAAGAAGCGTTACATGCTGTCGTTCTCGGCCTCCTATGACATTCTTCCGTGGTTGAACGTTGCTGGCCGTGTGCGCATCGACAATGCGAACTCGCTCTATACGCAGAAACTTTATGCTTCGTCGAATACGACGATTACCGACGGCGGTAAGAACGGTCACTATACCGAACAGCGCGAATACGATACGCAGACTTATGCTGACATTATGGTGAACATCAACAAGACCTTCGGAGACGATTGGTCGCTGCAAGCCAACGTCGGCGCTTCGATCAACAACGTCAAAATCGACCAATTGTCGTACCGCGGCCCGATTCAGGAAAATGGATTGCCGAACGTGTTCAATGTTTTCGACCTCGACGATTCGAAGAAGCGCGCCGAAAAATACGGCTGGCAGGAACAGACGCAGTCGATATTCGCCTCGGTGGAAGTGGGTTGGAAACAGATGCTCTACCTGACCCTCACGGGCCGTAACGACTGGGCTTCGCAATTGGCCAACTCCCCGCAATCGTCGTTCTTTTACCCGTCGGTGGGTCTTTCGTGGGTGCCGACCTCACTTTGGGATATGGGCAATGCGCTGACATATCTGAAGATTCGCGGTTCGATCGCTTCGGTAGGTATGCCTTTTCCGCGTCACCTGACCGTTCCGACCTACGAGTACGACGCAACGAATAAAGTTTGGACAGCCAAGACACACTATCCGATCGGCGATCTTTATCCCGAACGCACCCGCACTTATGAGTTGGGCCTCGACGCGCGTCTGTGGAAGCACTTCAGTTTGTCGGCTTCGTGGTATTGGGCCGATACCTACAACCAGACGTTCGACCCGCAGATTTCTGTATCATCGGGTTATTCGACGATCTATCTCCAGACGGGCCACGTCCGCAATACGGGTGTCGAAGCGTCGCTCGGCTATCAGAACCAATGGCGCGATTTCGGTTGGTCTACGAACTTTACCTTCTCGTGGAACAAGAACGAGATCGTGGAACTGGTTCACAACTATGTGCATCCCGAGACCGGCGAACTCATCACCAAAGAACGACTGGAGATCAAGGGGCTGGGTAAGGCCAAATATATCCTTAAACCGGGCGGAACACTGGGTGACCTCTATACCAATTCCGATTTGGTCTATAACGACGACGGGTATATCGAAGTGGACAAGAACGGCAACGTAGCCGTCAAGGACGACTATATGGATGACATTTATCTCGGTTCGGTATTTCCTAAATACAACCTCGCATGGCGTAATGATTTCAACTATAAGGGGATCAATCTCGGCGTACTGTTCACGGCCCGCATCGGCGGTATCTGTTATTCGGCTACGCAAGCCAATATGGATTTGTACGGCGTGTCGGAGGCCTCGGCCGCAGCCCGCGATGCCGGTGGCGTGATGATTAACGGCCGTGACATGATCGACGCACAGAAATGGTATCAAGTAATCGGTTCGCAGTCGGGATTACCGCAGTATTACACTTATTCCGCCACGAATGTCCGCTTACAGGAGCTCTCGCTGGGTTACACGCTCCCTTCGAAATGGTTCCGCGACAAGATGCGTATGACCGTTTCGTTCGTAGGCCGTAACCTGTGGATGATCTACTGCAAGGCCCCGTTCGACCCCGAAGCCGTAGCTTCGACAGGCATGAACTATCAGGGTATCGACTACTTTATGATGCCTTCGATGCGTAATCTGGGCTTCAATGTAAAATTCCAATTCTAAAGAACAGCAAAACCATGAAAAAGACAAACAACAAAATGCAGCTACTGCTGCTTTCGGTGGTGCTGCTCGGTACGACTGCCTGTACGGGCGATTTCGCGGACATCAATCGTAATCCGAATGAAGTGACCGACGAACAGTTGCAGGCTAACAACTATAAGATCGGTACGAACCTCAAGACCCTTCAGGGCCTGGTCGTTCCGACGGAAGAGCACCGGTTTCAATTCGTCGAGAGCATCGTCGGATGCCCTTACGCTGGCTACAACGGTAAGACCGTCGATACCTGGCAGGCGACATTCGAAAACTACAATCCCTCGGCTGACTGGCGGAAAGTTCCGTTCGTGGATATGATCTCCGATACCTATCCGGCCTATCGTGCGATTATCAACGGTACGGAGGACGTAGTGGCGCAGGCATTGGCCAAATTGTTCCGCATTGCCATCATGCAGCGCGTCACGGATAGCTACGGCCCGATTCCCTATACGCAGGTCATGGCCAGTAAGACCGAATCGCTGGAGGTAGCCTACGATACACAGGAAGAGGTCTACACGGCGATGTTTACAGAATTAGACGACGTGATCGCTTCGCTTCAGGACAACCTTTCACTACCCTCGGATGCCTTCGGCCGTTACGACGGTGTTTATTCGGGTAATATCTCGCAGTGGCTCAAATTCGCCAATTCGCTCAAGTTACGTATGGCCATGCGTCTAACGGAGGTTAAGCCCGATCTGGCGAAGTCGAAAGCTGCCGAAGCCATTGCCGCCGGGGTCATCACGACCAACGCAGACAATGCCATGATGCACACCTCGGACAACCGAACGACGCTCATTTACAACGACTGGGGCGACCATCGTATTGGTGCCGACATCATCAATTACATGAACGGCTACAACGATCCGCGCCGCGAGAAGATGTTTACGACTGTAACCCTTGTGGAGAACGGACAAGAAATACAGGGATATGCGGGTATTCGCATTGGTATCAACGTGACGAGTAAGGCGCAGGCCGTGTCGTCCTACTCGAACATGCGCGTTACGGGTACGGATCCCTATCTGTGGATGAACGCCGCTGAAGCGACGTTCCTACGTGCCGAATACGAACTGCGCTGGGGCTCGGCCGAAACTGCCGGAACACTCTATGAGCAGGCTGTCACGCTCTCGTTCGAGGAGCGTGGTGCCGATAACGTGAAGGGCTATCTTTCCGATGCGACAAGTACTCCGGCAGCCTACAAAGATCCGTTGAACAAGCACTCCATGGCTTCTCCGCAGAGCACGATCACCGTGGCATGGAACGCCGCGGCGGATTTCGAAACCAACCTCGAACGGATCATTACCCAGAAATGGATTGCCATTTTCCCGCTGGGAACCGAGGCGTGGACAGAACACCGCCGTACGGGTTATCCCCGTCTGCTGCCAGCCGTGGTGGATAACAGCGGTGGCGCCGTGAACGTGGCGCTGGGCGCACGCCGTCTGCCTTATCCGGTCGAAGAGTACACCGAGAACCCGACGAACCTGCAAGCCGCCGTTTCCGCACTGAACGGTGAGTCGGTAAACGGAGCGGGCGATACGCAGGGAACCCGAGTATGGTGGGATCGCAAAAACTTAAATTAGTATGGATATGAAACGAAATAAATTGATCGGGCTTCTCTCCTTATGCCTGCTGGCCGCGACGTTCGCTTCGTGTGAAGACTGGAACGAAACGGAAGCCGTCAAACAAAAAGTCGAACGCCCGGAGGATCAAAATCCAGAATTGTGGGCGGAATATACGGCGGCGTTGCGCGACTACAAGCAGTCGGAACATTTTATCGTCTATGCCCGTCTGTTCAACTCTCCCCAGCCGGGTACCAGTGAAAAGGATTTCATGCGTTGCCTGCCCGACTCGCTCGATATCGTGTCGCTGACCAATGCCGACAACTTCTCGAAGTACGATGCGGAAGATATGCCGGCTATGCGTGAGAAAGGTACGAAAGTGCTCTATCAGGTCGATTATGCAGGCCGCAGCGGGGAACTGACCGATGAAACAAAACTCGGCGCTTACCTCGATAAAGTCATCGCCGCGGTCGAGAAGAATGGACTGGACGGTTACTCGTTTACGGGTATCCCCAATGCGGGCGACGCAGCGACCGCAGCGGCGGCTACACTTATCGTCGAACGACTTTCCGCGGCAAAGACCGAAGGACAACTGCTCGTTTTCGAAGGTAATCCGCTTTTCCTGACGGCGGACGCTCTGTCAAAGGTCGATTATGTCGTGCTCGACACCGAGGCTACGGAGAATGTGACCGACCTGAAGATGCAGGTACTCAACGCTACGGGGTATGCCGGCGTTCCGGCTACGAAGTTGCTGCTGGCCGCTGCCGCAGGCGCTCCTCTCTATGACGAGAATGTCGAGGAACATGCCGCTATCACGGAAATGGCCGAGCGGGTTGTATCGCTCGGGCCGCTGGCCGGACTGGGAACCTACGACATTTATAATGACTATTATGATCTGGACATGAACTATAAACTTGTTCGCAATGCCATCCAGACGTTGAACCCCTCAAAATAGTGAGCAATGAGAAGAATTAATAAATACTTATGGCTGATCGCTTCGGCCGCTTTCTGCTCCTGTCAGTCCTATGATGCCGACGACCACAAGTTCGGTAATGTGGTCTACCTCGACGTGGCGGAAACGACTGACGTGCAGACGGCAACGATCAAAAACACGCTCGATGAACTCGATCGGACATTCTCCGCAACGCTGGCTTATCCGTCCGGTGGCGACGTCACGGTCTCCATTGCAGTCGATCCATCGCTCGTCGATACCTACAACGCCCGTCACAACACCTCGTGGCCGATGCTCGATGCGAAATACTATTCGCTTTCCGACGAGCGGGTAACCATCCCGGCCGGCAAGACCGCTTCGGATGCCGTGACGCTCCATCTGCAGGAGTTGCTGGGCGAGGGCGAAGACCAGACAGGTGCGCTGACCCTCGATGCTACCTATCTGCTGCCCGTGACGATCACGAATGCGTCCGTTCCGACGCTGGACAGTTCTTCGACCGTCTGGTATGTTATCAAACGATCGTCGAACATCACTACGGCAGCGCAGCTTACCGACAACTGGATCAATTTCCCGACACTCGACAAGGATACGGAGCAGGCGATGGCCCTCAACAACTTGACGGCCGTGACCTACGAGGCGTTGATCTATATCGACAAGTTCGCCACCTCGGCTCTGAACTCGGCCGGTGTCGCCAACCCCGTCAGCATCTCCACCATCATGGGTGTCGAGGACTACCTACTTCTGCGTATCGGCGACACGAATTTCGAGCGCCAGCAGCTGCAGTTCGACGGTTCGGGCAGCGGTTCGGCCTTCGGTAAGTTCCCGGGGCGTGATGCCGGCAAGATCCTGAACGAAGGCGTATGGTACCATATCGCATGCACTTATGACCAGGCGACGCGCACGGTACGGATTTTCGTCAATGGCGAGTTGCAGAGCGAGGGCAAGGATATGGGGCTTGCGTCGATGAGCGACGACACGCGCATCAATCTGGCCATGCGTGCTTTCTACGATCGTTACCTCAATAATCCGACGCCGGAGAACGAAGAAAAATACGGCGGTTGGGCCGATGCCCGCCAGTTCTTCATCAGCTATTCCTACGACGCCTACCGCCCGCTGAACGGCAAAATCGCCGAGGCCCGTGTCTGGTCGGTAGCCCGCACGCAAGAGCAGATCTGGGAGAACATGTACGAAATCGCCGATCCCGAAAGCGACCCGACGCTCGTCGGTTATTGGAAGTTCAACGAGGGAGCCGGCAATACGATCAAGGACTATTCGCGCTACCATAACGACGGAGAGGCCGAGTACGATCTGGTATGGCCCGACGGTGTGGAGATTCCGAAAATTAACGAAACGGAGGAGTAAACTATGAAAACAAGGATAAATAATGTAAAGAAGGGAGTAGTGACGCTTCTTTTCGCGGCGGTCATCGCGGGCCTTACGGCCTGCGAGACCGATCCCGTGAAATCGCAGCGCGGAGAACTTCCCGACAAAGATTTGTTGGAGAATACCTATGTCAAAATCCGCAGCATCAAATCCCCGACTGAATTTGCCGTTGTCAATCTGTCGGAGGGAACAACAGTAACAGAAGATCGAATTTACTGCCGGCTGACCCGCCCGGCAGAGAGAGCGATGACTATCACGGCTGCCGTGGACGAATCGCTGGTCGAAGCCTGTAACGAGGAGTACGGTACGGATTTACTCCCGTTCCCGGCAGGGAATGTTACCATTGCCGGTAACGGTACGATTGCCGTAGCGGCGGGAGAGCGTATCTCCGACAAAATTCAGGTATCGTTCAAGTCGGACGGACTGGCTGCCGGAACGTACTTATTACCGATTGCGATCTCATCGAATGATGCGGCTCTTACGGACGGAGGCAAGGCGGTCTATTACGGCGTGAAAGTCCGCGGGATTGATATAGGCAACTACGAACTGGATACGGAATACCTGAACGTATTCTATCTGAACACGACCGAATACCAGCCGCTGTTGGCCGACATTTGGATATTGCAGAAAACCGAAGCCATGCCGCCGTTCAATACGCTCTGGGAGCGGACTTACGGCAATATCGTCAATCTGCGCATCGTGCAGATAGGTTACGAGGCCGATACGGAGCGTGCCTTGTTGGTGCTTAACTCTGACATACGCTATGTGCTGGAACATGCGGACAAGTATATCCGTCCGTTGCAGGACAAGGGGCGCAAGGTCTGTCTTTCGCTGGAGGGAAATGGCTCGGGACTCGGATTCTGCAACCTGACCGACAGCCAGATCGCCGACTTCACGGCGCAGGTGAAAGCCTGTCTGGAGTTGTATGATCTGGATGGCGTGAATTTCTTCGACCGCAATGCCGGTTACGGTCAGGTGGAAGGAATGCCGGAGATGAACACGACTTCCTATCCCAAGCTGATAAAGGCCATGCGCGAAGCCATGCCCGACAAACTGCTGACGCTGGCCGATTACGAAGAGCCGACCGAATATTTCGGGGACACCGAGGCGACGGGCGGCATCGAGGTCGGACAGTACCTCGATTATGCATGGTCGGGATATATGTCGGAGAGCGAGGATATCCAGTTGCTCGACCCGTGGGAAGTAATCGACCTCACACCGGGCGATGCGGCCGATTTGGGCATGATGCTCCCGACGACGAACCATCCGCGCCGGCCGATCGCCGGGGTACCGTCTGAGAATTTCGGATACTTCGCTGTGCCGTGGTATCCGGCGGCAAGCGATTTCCTGATGACGGCACAAGGTTTTATGAATGTGGCCATCTGGGATATGATGGGCTATGCGCCGAACAATACGATCGTATGGGCCGACCTTATCTCCAATCAACAAAATGCATATGAATCGTCTTGGAACGCGGTTCCGAGTATGTTATGGGCCGTATTCGGCGATGAAGCTATGGATGGAACGTATATGTATAATGTCTTCGTAAATTACGGGTGGGGAGCTTTGAACTACAGAGATCTGGCGAAAGACTGGTAAAAACGATAAAATACGGATTTGCATCGTGCAATCCCAAATTACAATCACCATTTTAAAATAATCCCTATGTTTACAATCAGGGTAAGCCGCGATGATAGCGGATAAATGAAA
>OLSQ01001292.1_pt1 | contig 21226 bp, 23 predicted proteins | sample 1672561 | NCBI WGS metagenome assembly OLSQ01 (sample SAMEA3136699, study PRJEB25190) | human gut metagenome | biome: human gut; feature: human-associated habitat; material: faeces | place: Austria | collected 2013 | reverse complement strand
TTATTGAACGACTATGCTGAGTTTCATGAGCGCCAAACAACGATGGATTTCCACCATCAGCTTAAAGGAGCTATTCTTGATGCAGTTGATGAGGGCTTGATTGAGAGGGATCCTACTCGCAAAGCAATCATCAAGGGAAAAACACCGGTCGCCAAGAAAATTAAGTATCTTAATCAGTTTGAGTTACATACGCTACTAATCTCGCTTGACTTGAAGGATAAGGTGAATTGGGATTACTTTATCTTGTTGTTTGCAAAGACAGGGATGCGTTTTTCTGAAGCGTTGGCACTTACTCCAAAGGATTTTGACTTTTCCCATCAAACGCTGTCTATCAGTAAGACTTGGGACTATAAGGGAAAGGGGGGCTTTCAGCCTACAAAGAACAAGTCATCCGTGCGAAAAATTCAGATTGACTGGCAGACTGTTATTCAGTTCTCTGAATTGGTGAAACACCTTCCTGAAGATAAACCCATTTTTGTCAATTCAACTGTTTACAATTCGACAGTGAACGACATTCTCAGTAGGCATTGCAAAGCCTGTAACATTCCGGTTATCTCTGTCCATGGATTACGCCACACACACGCTTCTTTGCTGTTGTTTACGGGCGTTTCCATTGCGAGTGTTGCCCGCCGACTTGGACATTCGAGTATGACAACTACACAGAAAACCTATTTGCACATCATTCAGGAACTTGAAAATAAAGACATCGACCTGGTGATGCGTTCTCTTTCGGGTTTGAACTAAAAAGATACGATTAGGCTTGCGTTGATTAAAGGTGATAAGAAGGTGCCACCCGAAAGGGTGGCATCCTGATCGTATAAGAGTAGTTACGTTATATGAAAGAATGGAGCAAGGCATATTGAAAAAGTGGAACTAAGTTTGAATTATTGCCCCTATAGTTGAAATATCGGGACTAATACGCTACAATGTATTTTAACATTATATTAAGAAATTAATGAATGGATATGGTTGAACTATTACAAATAAATATGCAGCATGCTAAAAATGTATGAAAGTATATGGAGGAAGTAAAACAATGAGTGAAGTATATGTTTTTTTTGCAACGGGATTTGAGGAAATCGAGGGATTAACCTGTGTGGATCTGATGCGCAGGGCAGATATTGATGTGACAACGGTATCGGTGACCGGAGATCGAACAGTAGTGGGATCGCATAAGATTCCGGTACAGATGGATAAGCTGTTTGATGAGGTGGACTTTGGACAGGCGCAGATGCTGGTGCTTCCGGGAGGAGGACCGGGAACGAAGAATCTGGAGGCGTTTGAGCCGTTGATGAAGCAGATCGATGCCTTTGTAAATGAGGGAAAGACGGTAGCAGCGATCTGTGCAGCACCTTCCATTCTGGGACACCGTGGACATCTGAATGGAAAGAGTGCGATCTGTTTCCCGGGATTTGAAGAGCAGCTGACGGGAGCAACGATTGTAGAACAGGGTGCTGTACGGGATGGACAGATCATCACCGGAAGAGGTATGGGAGCGTCGGTTGATTTCGGTCTTGCCATTGTAGAATTCTTTAAGGGAAAAGAGGTCGCAGACGCATTAGCAAAGAAAATATGTTATGCAAACTAAAAGAAAGAAGTAATCATTATGTTTAATCAGTTGACACAAAGAGATATTGATGCCATGCAGAAGGAAATAGAGGAGCGGAAGCTTGTGATCCGGCCAAAGCTTTTAGAGGATGTCAAGGAAGCGAGGGCACATGGCGATTTAAGTGAAAACTTTGAATATTATGCTGCTAAAAAAGAAAAGAATAAAAATGAAAGCAGGATTCGTTTTTTGGAGCGGATGATTAAAACCGCAGAAATTATTCCGGATGACGCAGCAGAGGATGAAATTGGCATGAACTCCATTGTGACCGTTCGATTCGAAGAGGACGGATCGGAGGAGACCTATACGATTGTGACAACCATGCGCGGGAATTCCCTGGAGAATCTGATCAGTGTAGAATCTCCGATTGGAAAGGCACTGATGGGACACAGGGCTGGTGACCGAGTGGAAGTGGAGGTCAGTAAGGATTACAGCTATGGACTTCTCGTACAGAAAATTGAAAAAGATGAGAACATGGAAGAGCATAAGTTAAGAGATTTTTAGGCAAAAACTTCCATTCATAATTTTATCTCCGTCGTAGATACTATGAACAAGATAAGTGATGCGGAAGCGCTTTGATTGAAGAAATCTTCAGGATAAGCGTAGCCAAAACGCTTATCCCATTTAGCAAAGCGCTGCATGTGTACATGTGAGTTTTGTTAGACGAGTAGAATAACGAATAGTTATGTAAACTTGATTAATTCGAAATGGAGGTGAAAAGAATGGCAAGCAACAAGACTAATAGAACAGAAGTTCCTGAGGCTAAGGCCGCTTTGGATCGTTTCAAAACAGAAGTTGCTTCTGAACTTGGTGTAAACCTTAAGGAAGGTTACAATGGTGACTTAACATCCAAGGAAGCCGGTTCTATCGGTGGTGAGATGGTTCGTAGAATGATCAAGAAGCAAGAAGAGCAGATGAAATAACCTGCGTAAAGCAGAATCTGTCTGAGCAAATAAGACGCCCGACTGTAGAAATGCAGTTGGGCGTTGTTTGGTGTATAGGAAAATATAGTAGGGCAATGAAAAATATTGAGAAGACTCAGAAAGAGATAAAACCTAACTGATCCGTAAAAAAAATACGGAATAGGTTGAATTTTTTTGCAGATAATTATACAATATAGAAAAAGACAGAAGGGTGATTGTTATGTTAAAGAAATTTTCAGTAGAAAACTTTAAGGGCTTTCAGAATAAAATCACATTTGATATAGGTTCGCCAAGTAACTATAGCTTTAACTCTGAAATTATAGAAAATGGGTGTGTAACGAAGGGCATTATTTATGGCATCAACAGTAGTGGTAAATCGAACCTGGGATTGGCTATTTTCGATATTATTACGCATCTTACAGAAAAGCAAAAATTGCTTCTCAGTTATGATTTTTACCTGAATATGAGTGGAAGAAAGTCATTTGCTGAATTTGAATATACGTTCTTGTTCGATGAGCATGAAGTGGTTTATCGATACAGTAAAAACGATGTCAACACACTGAAGAGCGAGAGCCTGTCAATTGATGGAAAAGAGGTTATCTTTTTTGATTTCCTTACCAGAGATGGATTTACATTGTTAGAGGGTTCTGATACTTTGAATGCTTCTATTAAGAATGAGAGTCCTATTTCCCGAGTGAAGTATGTAAACAACAATTCTATTCTGACAGATAATGTGCAAAATCAGGCATTTAAGAAATTCATGGATTTTGTGGATCGAATGCTTTTGTTCTATTCGCTGGACAGTCGTGGATATGAAGGATTTATGAATGGAAGTGAAGGTATTGCAGAAGGTATTGTGAACAGTGGAAGAGTACAGGATTTTCAAGAGTTCCTGAAAGAAAACGATATTGATTATAAATTGTATGGGTGTGAGGTGGATGGAAGAAAAGCGATCTATTGTCATTTCGAAAATAAGGATGCGGATTTCTTTAAGATTGCATCTACTGGAACCAGATCGTTAGCATTGTTTTATTATTGGTATATCCGTATGGAGAAAGCGTCCTTTGTATTTATTGATGAATTTGATGCATTCTACCATTTTGAGCTATCGGAGTCAGTGCAAAGGCATCTGAAAAAGATGTCTGGGGTTCAAATATTTACCACTACTCATAATACAGATTTAATGAGCAATGATTTACTTAGACCGGACAGTTACTTTTTGCTTGAAAATAACAGGATTAAAGCCATTTCTGAATTAACAGAGAAGGAACTTCGACAGGCACATAATCTCCAGAAAATGTATAAGGCAGGTGCGTTTAGTGGCAGATAAAGACTATAAGGCGTTTATAGTTGAAGGAGAAGTCAGGGAACCACAAATTATTGATAATATCTCAAAGATATTCTTTTCCCATAGGAATTATACAGTTATTACACTTCCGGCAGGAGAAAATATTTATATGTTATGGAAGCAGTTGAAAGAGGATGATTTTGAAACAGACATCATTGAGGTTCTCAGGGAGAGCAATGACGAAATCAGGAAGCAACTTATGGGATTATCAAGAGATGACTTTTCTGAGGTTTATCTTTTCTTTGATTATGATGCTCATCAGACGAATTTGGGTAAAGATGTACAGGAGGATGTAATATGTGAGATGCTGGAAAGCTTTGATAATGAAACGGAGAACGGGAAATTATACATAAGCTATCCAATGGTTGAGGCGCTCAGAGATTATGAACCGGGAAAATGTGGCAATGGAGTAGATTGCTTTGTAGCGATAGAAGAACTTGATAATTACAAGAATGCTTCAGCGGTTAGAGCATATAATCCTCATTTTAAAGAATATGACATTGATGCATGGAAGGATATTATTGATGTGTTCGTGATGAAAGTATCATGTCTTTATGAGGCACCTGATACGATGGAGTATGAACAATATTCCGGTAAAGTGACACCAAGTGAAATATATGTGATGGAAAAGAAAAAGGCTGAGAGACAGAGGGTGTTTGTTTTGAGTGCTTTTCCAGAATTCCTGTTGGATTATTTTGGAGTGAAGTTATGGAGAACAAGTGTAAAGCATAGAAGAAATTTGACTTGTAAATGTGTGTGACAAGTTGATGCATCGCTAAAAGTATAAATGATTTAGAGGAGAAAAACATGGCATTGATGACAGTATATCATGGTGGATATCAGGCAGTAGAAAATCCAGAGATACGAGTTAATAAAAACACAAAAGATTTTGGTATTGGATTTTATTGTACGGTTATAAAGGAACAGGCTCAAAGAGGGGCTAGGAGATACAATACAAAGATAGTATCCCTATACGATGTAAGACTTTCGTCTGATTTAAAGGTGTTAGAATTTAATGAGATGACAGAAGAATGGCTTGATTTCATTGTCGCGTGTAGAAGCGGGGAGGCACATGACTATGATATCGTGATTGGAGCTATGGCGGATGATCAGATTTATGCATATGTGTCTGATTATATAGATGGTACTATTACAAGAGAACAGTTCTGGGTTTTGGCAAAGTTCAAATATCCTACGCATCAAATTGTTTTTTGCACGGATGATGCACTGAAGTGTTTGACTTATAGAGGCTTTGAGGAGGTACAGTAATGATTGGTCAAGGAAGAGAAACACAAGAGGATAATAATCTTTTCTATACATGTGGATTAATCGATTATATTTCCAGGAAGACAAAAAATGTTCGTGCTGATGTAGTGAATCAATTAGGCAGGGATAATATTTGTAAAATTTATAACCTTGCTGATGTTTATCACTGTGACAATATAGACACAATAAGCGAGAATTTTATAGAAGAGTGCGGCATCAAATCAGGTGAATTTGACAATGTAGCAGATTGTGGTTATTCTGTTCCATCTCATTGGGATATAGGAAAAGTGTATAGACGTCTGATTAAAATGGTTGTTAAAGATGAAAAAACAGATGTTATTGATGCATTGATAGAGGTATACAATTCATTTATCAGTCCAAAGATTGATGATTATAATAGCAGTGTCTATTATGAGAATCCAAACTATATTTTTGAATGCTATAAAGCAAAAAAGATGTTGTAATCCTTGATTGGGTAAAGCTTTTTGTTTGATTTATCAGGGAAAAGCATATAGAAGGAATGAATCATTCAAAATTTACTGGATTTATGTACGATTCCCATTAGATTGTGGGGCAATAGTATTTATAAAATAGTGGCACAGACAGTTTTGGACTAACCGTCCAATGAAATTATGATTGACAAGTGATATCCTCTTATCATTACCCGAGAAAGGGATAAGGATAGGAGGATATTTTTGTAAACAAAAGTAGATATTGCGGGGATGGTAAATGTATTTATACGATATGATGGATATAAAAAAAGAAACGAGCAACCTTTTCCAGTCATAAGACCTTACTCAGTCAGAAACCCATTTCTTAACCTTTATAGTAGTACATAGGTGAAAGAAAGTCAATGAAATTTAATATTTACGGAGGATAATAACATGAATAAAATAACAGTTAATAAAATCAGATGTAGAAAGTGCGGTGACATCATAGAGAGTAAATCAGTTCATGATTTTAGATCCTGTAAATGCGGATCCGTAGCAGTGGATGGAGGGCATAATTATCTTAGGAGAGTGGGAAATTTGGAAGACTGGGAAGACTTAAGTGAGTATGAAGTGATTGAGGATGAGAATACCATATGGATGAAATAAATTCTCCCGGCAGAACACCACGTATTCTGCCGGGAACTCGTTTTTACTTATCCTAAAATATAATTCCAATTTTAACGATTAGCTCTTAATTGCTAATTTTTAATTCCATAATTTTAAACCTTTAATCCTGTTCCTTAATTCTCCGCTTTCAAATACTTCTTCAACGGCATCCAGATCACATATGCTAAGGCACTGCCGATCAGGGCGGTGGTAAGCTGGGTGATGGAGAAGGTAACCTTTGCGGTGGCAAGAACCACAGGTAAGGCTTCCGGCTTCGGGAGCTTTAAAGCAAGGTTATCACCGAAAATGGGAAGAATAATGAGGACGATAACCACGCCCATAAAAATGGCCTTTAATACGGAGCCTGCGATTAAGCCGGCAGGGAGACGCCACTTAAAGGAAGTCTTTTCCTGGAAATACCACACGGTGATGGCGAGAACGGCATTTCCTGCCATAACAGCGGGAAACATCAGCGGAATGGCTGCCATAATGGGAGAGCCGGTGAAGAAAAATGCGGTTACCGGGGCGATGATGCTTAACAGTAATCCACTCCATAATCCGACAGACAAAACAGCCAGAATGATGGTAAGATTTACGATCGGTCCGGTGATGTACACGGACAGGTTCTTGAAGTACTGGCTGACAATACAGATGGTGAGAAGCAGTGCGGTCTGCACTAATTGTTTGGTTGTGATTTTCATAATGAGATCCTCCTATAGATTCGCCTGCATGGCCTTTGCCGTGATCCCTTCAATTCGTCCAAGCTTGCCGGAAAGCGCACTGATCCTGTCAGGAGTGGTACTTAGGATGATGGAAATGACATGCAGATCCCTGTCACGGCAGGGAATACCGATTCTGCCAATAATGTCTTCGGCATAGTCGTGTAAGATCCCGTTTACCTTCGGAACTGCATCAAAATCCTTAATAAAAATACCAATGATGGCGGCTTTCTCTTCACGGATTTCCATAGAATGAGTTCTCCTTGTTTTACTTTACGTCAGGAATTCCTTCGGCTCAGAATATTGTGGGCTGCAAGGACAGAAATAATTCCTGTTTTGGAATGAATCTCTCTTTGCAGGTGATTTTCCAAAGATTATAATACAAATTCAGAAAAATAGCTAGTCATATCGGCGCGTTTATGCTATAATCCTACAATGACTGTGAGTGTGCACAGGACGTATTAAGGAGGTTTGTACAAGATGAGCGTACAGGTAGAGAAATTAGAAAAGAACATGGCGAAGCTTACAATTGAAGTTTCTGCAGCAGAATTTGAGAAGGCATTAGAGGATGCTTTCCTTAAGAATAAGAATAAAATCAGTGTACCTGGTTTTCGTAAGGGAAAAGTACCGCGCCAGATGGTAGAGAAGATGTATGGTCCGGAAATCTTCTATGAAGATGCTGCCAATGCATTAATTCCTGATGCATACAGCAAGGCACTTGATGAATGTGAAGAAGATATCGTTTCTTCTCCTGAAATTGATGTTACCCAGATCGAGAAGGGCAAGTCCTTCATCTTTACTGCAACGGTTGCATTAAAGCCGGAAGTAAAGCTTGGCAAGTATAAGGGTGTCAAGGTAGAAGCTGCTGAAGTTACCGTTACCGATGAAGAAGTCGATGCAAAGATCGAGAAGGAAAGAGAAAACAATGCAAGAACCATCGAAGTAACCGACAGACCGGTTAAGGATGGCGATATGACCGTTCTTGATTTCGAAGGATTTGTAGATGGTGTTGCTTTTGACGGTGGTAAGGGAGAGAATTATCCGTTAACCATCGGTTCCGGCGCATTTATTCCCGGATTTGAGGAGCAGCTTGTTGGTGCTGAAATCGGCAAGGAAGTAGAAGTAAACGTTACATTCCCGGAAGATTATCAGGCAGAAGAATTAAAGGGCAAGGCAGCCGTATTCAAATGTACCATTAAAGAAATCAAGGAAAAGGAACTTCCTGCACTGGATGATGAATTTGCAAGTGAAGTTTCCGAATTCGATACCTTAGAGGAATATAAGAAGGACGTTAAGGAAACCTTAACCATCGAGAAGGAAAAGGCAGCAAGAGATGCTAAGGAAGCAGCAGTGATTGATGCAATCATTGCAGATTCCGATATGGATATTCCGGAAGCTATGGTTACTACCCAGCAGAAGCAGATGATTGATGAATTTGCACAGAGAATGCAGATGCAGGGATTATCCATGGAGCAGTACTTCCAGTTTACAGGCGCTACTTTAGACAAGATGATGGAACAGGTAAAGCCTCAGGCAGAAACCAGAATCAAGTCCAGACTTGTATTAGAAGCAGTTGCAGCTAAGGAAGGAATTGAAGCAACCGAAGAAGATTACGAAGAGGAAATCAAGACAATGGCAGAGGTTTACCAGATGGAGCCTGACAAGATTAAGGAAATGCTTCCTGAGAAGAGTGTCAAGGGCATCAAGGAAGATATCGCTGTTAAGAAGGCAGCAGAGTTTGTTGTAAACAATGCCAAGGCAAAATAAGAAAAGAGGTTAAAGAATGAGTTTAGTACCTTATGTCATTGAACAGACAAGCAGAGGGGAACGCTCCTATGACATCTATTCAAGACTTTTAAAAGAAAGAATTATCTTTTTGGGCGAGGAAGTAAATGAAACAACCGCAAGTCTTGTTGTAGCACAGATGTTGTTTCTGGAAGCTGAGGATCCGGAGAAGGATATCCAGCTTTATATTAACAGCCCCGGCGGCAGTGTGACGGCCGGTATGGCAATTTATGATACCATGCAGTATGTAAAATGTGATGTATCTACCTTCTGTATGGGTATGGCAGCCAGCATGGGTGCATTCCTTTTAGCAGGTGGTACGAAAGGCAAGAGACTGGCACTTCCCAATGCGGAAATCATGATTCATCAGCCTTTGGGCGGTGCACAGGGACAGGCTACCGAGATTGAAATTGCAGCCAGACATATTTTACAGACCAAGGAAAAGCTGAACAGAATGCTTGCTGAAAATACCGGCAAGGATATCTCCATCATCGCAGCAGATACGGACCGTGATAACTGGATGTCCGCAGAAGAAGCGAAGGAATATGGACTGATTGACCGCGTTATTTATAAGCGTTCAGAGGCGTAGTCACAATAGTTTAAAGTAGAGGTAAAGTCATATGGCAGGAAGGAATTCTGACGAAATCAGATGTTCTTTTTGTAATAAAACCCAGGATCAGGTGCGTAAGATGATCGCCGGTCCTTCGGGAGTATATATTTGTGACCATTGCGTGGAGATCTGCGCGGATATTGTTGAGGAAGAGTTTGAGGATGATGCAGAGGCATTTGCAGAAGAAGAGCCGGAAATGGAAATCAATCTGTTAAAGCCTGCAGAAATCAAGGACTTTCTTGATGATTATGTCATTGGGCAGGAGGAAGCGAAGAAGGTTCTTTCCGTTGCTGTTTATAATCACTATAAGCGTGTGACAGCACCGAAGGACGAGGATGGTGTCGAACTTCAGAAAAGTAACATTATCATGATCGGACCTACCGGTTCCGGTAAAACCTATCTGGCACAGACCCTGGCGAAGGTTATTAATGTTCCGTTTGCAATTGCGGATGCCACAACCTTAACCGAAGCCGGTTATGTGGGAGAGGATGTAGAGAACATTCTGCTTAAGCTGATTCAGGCAGCGGATTATGATATCGAACGTGCACAGTATGGAATCATTTATATTGATGAGATTGATAAGATCACAAAGAAGAGCGAGAATGTTTCTATTACCCGTGATGTGTCCGGAGAGGGAGTGCAGCAGGCGCTGCTTAAGATTGTTGAGGGTACGGTAGCAAGCGTTCCACCGCAGGGGGGACGGAAGCATCCTCATCAGGAGCTTTTACAGATTGATACCTCCAATATCCTGTTTATCTGTGGAGGAGCGTTTGATGGTCTTGAGAAGATTGTGGAAGACCGTCTGAACCGCAATTCCATTGGATTTGATGCAGAGATCGTAAGCAGGAACAGTAAGGAAGTCAGTGAGCTTCTTGCAGAGGTAACGCCACAGGATCTCGTGAAGTTTGGACTGATTCCGGAATTTGTCGGACGTGTACCGATCAATGTGTCACTGAAGGGTCTTGATAAGAAAGCGTTAATTCGTATTCTTACCGAACCGAAGAATGCGTTAATTAAACAGTATCAGAAATTATTTGGATTTGACCATGTAAATCTTGTGTTTGAAGAAGATGCAGTGGATGCCATTGCAGAGCAGGCTTTTGAGAGAAAGACCGGAGCAAGAGGATTACGGTCCATTATGGAAAAGGTCATGATGAATGTCATGTTTGAAATTCCATCGGATCGTACAATTGAAAAATGCGTGATCACCAAAGGCGCGGTAGAAGGTGAAAGTGAACCGCTGATTTACCGCAGAGAATTGATGCCTAAAGCAAACTAAAGCATGACGGACACGCTTTTGCGTGTTCGTCATATTTATATCATTTGCCATTATATTTTTTACGGAGTTGTATATGAATAAAGAACATATCCCGGTAATCCCCCTGCGGGGACTTGCAGTGTTGCCGGATGCAATTATACATTTTGATTTAAAGAGAGAAAAGTCAATTCATGCCGTAGAATACGCCATGATGGGAGACGGACTGGTATTTCTTGCATCCCAGAAGGATCCGGAATGTCAGGATCCGGGAATCGGGGATCTGTATACGGCAGGAACAGTCGCTTCGGTACGGCAGGTCACGAAGCTTCCGAACCAGATGCTGCGGATTCTCGTAGGCGGTGTGAAGCGTGCGATGCTGACTGCAATTCAGGAAGCAAATGAGGCCTTTCTGGAAGGAAGTATTATTCCACAGGAGGAGCTTTCAAACGAGGAATTATCTTCCGTGGAGGAAGAAGCGATGCTTCGACAGCTTAAGGAAACCATTGCCGAATTTGCAGCCTTGCATCCTAAGCTTGATAAGAACGCCGTACAGCGGTATCAGGCGATGGAGAATCTGGGGAGTCTGCTGGATCAGATTACTATGAATCTTCCGGTAGAATTTGAAAAGAAGCAGCAGGTATTAGAGGCTTTCAATTTAAAGGAGCGTTTTGAGACGGTCTGTACGATCTTAGTTAATGAAATCCAGATTGCCGGAATCCGGAATCGTCTGGCACAGAAATTAAAGGGGAAGGTAGAGAAGAACCAGAAGGAATATCTGTTACGGGAGCAGCTTCGCTATATCCGGGAGGAATTGGGAGAAGAGAATTCCTTTTCGGACAGTGAGCAGTTTGAAGAGAAGCTAAAGGAGCTTAAGGCTAAGCCCGAAGTAAAGGAGAAGATCCAAAAGGAAATTTCCCGTTTTAAGAGTTTATCAGGGAACAGTTCGGAAAGTGCCGTGGAGCGGGGCTATATTGAGACTCTGTTAGAGCTTCCGTGGGATAAAGCTTCGATTGATAACGAAAGTATCAAAGAGGCGGGAGAAATTCTGGAAAAGGAGCACTATGGACTGACACAGGTCAAGGAACGTATTCTGGAATTCCTGGCGGTACGGTGTCTCACGAAGAAGGGAGAAAGTCCCATCCTTTGTCTGGTGGGGCCCCCGGGAACAGGTAAAACCTCGATTGCGCGAAGTGTTGCCAGAGCGTTGAATAAGAGATACATACGGATCTGTCTCGGAGGTGTCCGGGATGAAGCAGAGATTCGTGGCCATAGGAAAACCTATGTCGGTGCAATGCCCGGAAGAATTGCGACAGGCCTGCGGCAGGCAGGAGTGAAGAATCCGCTCATGCTTCTGGATGAAATTGATAAGGTCAGCAATGATTATAAGGGAGATACCTTTTCCGCATTGCTTGAAGTACTTGATGGAGAACAGAACGTGCGGTTTCGCGATCATTATGTGGAAATTCCGCTTGACCTGTCGGAGGTTCTGTTTATTGCAACCGCAAATTCCACACAGAATATCCCACGTCCCCTGCTTGACCGTATGGAGCTGATCGAGGTAAACAGCTATACGGAGAACGAGAAGTTCCATATTGCGAAGGAACATCTTCTGCACAAGCAGATGGAAAAGAACGGCATCACCGGAAGGTGGCTGTCTGTTTCGGACAGTGCCTTGAAAGCAATCATTTCTTCCTATACAAGAGAAGCCGGTGTCCGTGAGCTGGAACGTAAGATCGGGGATATCTGCCGCAAGGCAGCGAAGGAAATTCTGGAATGCCGTGAAGAGGGCAGAGAGGAAACGAAGGTCAAGGTGACCGCTTCTAATATTGAGAAGTATCTTGGAAAGCGGAAATACACGACGGATCTTGCCAATAAGAAGCCGGAGGTCGGCATTGTACGCGGACTCGCCTGGACGAGTGTTGGTGGTGATACCTTACAGATCGAGGTAAATGTCATGCCGGGTAAGGGAGATATTGATCTGACCGGACAGATGGGAGATGTGATGAAGGAATCTGCCATTATCGGTATGAGTTATGTCCGCTCTATCGGCAAGGAGCATAAGATTGATCCGTCCATGTTTAAGGAAAATGATTTCCATATTCATATTCCGGAGGGAGCCGTTCCGAAGGACGGACCATCGGCCGGAATCACGATGGCAACGGCAATCTTTTCTGCAGTGACCGGGAAGCCTGTGCGGTGTGACCTTGCCATGACCGGAGAGATTACCCTTCGTGGAAATGTACTGCCGATTGGCGGTTTAAAGGAGAAGATTCTGGCAGCCAGGATGGCGGGTATTAAGGAAGTGCTTGTTCCTTTTGAAAATAAAAAGGATGTGGAAGAAATTCCGGAAGAGATCCGTGACGGAATTACCATTACTTATGTTAAGACCATGAAGGATGTAATAAAAAAAGCACTTGTGACTGAGTATTAAAATATATACAATGTTAGTAATGATAACGAGAGTATTCCGGACAATCCGGATGCTCGTTCAGAACGTGAGGTTTCAGCATGGTTATTAAAAATGTAAGTCTGGAAACGGTCTGTGGAATTACCAGTAAGATTCCGGACAATCCATATATTGAATTTGCGTTTGCAGGTAAGAGTAATGTAGGGAAGTCTTCCCTCATTAACGGTCTGATGAACCGCAAGTCTCTTGCGAGAACCAGTGCGCAGCCGGGCAAAACACAGACCATTAATTTTTATAATATCAATGATGCCATGTATTTCGTCGATCTTCCGGGATATGGCTATGCAAAGGTCAGTGAACAGGAAAAGGCCAAATGGGGAAAGATGATTGAAAATTATCTGCACAGCTCCAGACAGTTAAAGGCAGTATTTCTGCTCATTGATATCCGGCATGAGCCTTCCGGAAATGATAAGATGATGTATGAATGGATCTGCAATCAGGGTTATGAACCGGTCATTATTGCAACGAAGCTTGATAAGATTAACCGGAGCCAGGTTCAGAAGCATGTGAAGATGATCAAAGAAGGTCTGCAGGTGGTGAAGGGAACAATTGTGATTCCTTATTCCGCACAGACCAAACAGGGGAGAGAAGAGATCTACGATTTGTTGGACAGCTATCTGATATAAAGGGGCAGAAGCCAACAGGAGGAAGAGGCGGTTATTATGGAAAAAAGAGGAACGGGAATCACTTATGTAAAGGTTGTTGTTAACTTATTAATCATGGCGTTGACGATTCTTTGCTGCTTTCTGGTATTACCAAGAATTATTGTATATTTTATGCCGTTTTTTATTGGCTGGATCATTTCCCTGATCGCCAATCCGATCGTGAGGTTTTTTGAGACAAAGCTTAAGATACGGAGGAAAATGGGGACAGTTGTGGTGATCATTGCCGTACTTGCACTTGTTGTGGGTGGAGGATATTTTTTGATTTTCTGGCTGCTTGAACAGCTGATTTCCTTTATAAATGAAATTCCCGAGATGTGGGCAAATGCACAGGGAAACCTGGAAAACATCGGTAAAAAGTTGATGGTCATGTATCAGTATCTGCCAAAGAACTGGCAGGAGAATCTGGATGGCTTTCAGGTGAAATTCCAGACCATATGGGGAGACTGGGTAAGTACACTCGGAACACCGACGATTACCGCAGTTGGTAATTTTGCCAAAAATCTGCCGTTGATTGTAATCGGGATTATTATGAGTCTGCTGTCTTCCTATTTCTTTGTGGCAGAACCGGATTATCTTCGCGGCATCTGGGGGAAAATACTTCCGCGGGCATTACAGGATCGTATCGAGATGATCAAGCGTGGTTTAAAGCGTGCCGTAGGCGGCTATTTTAAGGCACAGCTTAAAATTGAGGTATGGATGTATATTCTGCTGGGAATCGGATTCTGGATTCTGCGTGTAAGATATGCCTTCATTATAGCAATCGGAGTAGCCATTTTAGATCTGCTGCCTTTCTTTGGAACAGGAACCGTGCTGGTGCCGTGGGCAATCATCAAGTTTCTGAACGGAGAATACGGTATGGTGATCGGTCTGCTCATTATCTGGGGAGTCGGACAGCTGTTCCGTCAGATGATTCAGCCAAAGATCGTAGGAGATTCAGTAGGGCTGGATCCGCTGCCAACGTTGTTCCTTTTGTACATCGGATACCGTATGGGAGGTGTCTGGGGCATGCTGCTTTCTGTGCCGATTGGAATTATTATTTTTAATATGTATGAAGAAGGGGTATTCGATACCACAATTAAAAGTATACAGATCCTGTACTCCGGGGCAAGTAATTTCCGCCATATTACCGAGGAGGATATGGAACCTGTCCGCAGGTATAAGCTCCTTGAGCAGGAAAGGCTGAAGAAATCCAGAGAGCGTAAGGAGACCGGGGAAGAATCGAAAGCACAGAATCAGGGAAAATAGTAACTATTCAGTACAGGTCGTAGCATTTACTGCTGCGACCGTAAGAAAATGATTCAGTAATGCAAAATCCCATCGGCGAAGCCGATTTGGAATGGATTTTGCATCGTAACTGTGAAGGTACTGAACAGTTACGAAATGTAACAGATAAAGGGTGAACGATGCGTAATTTTAAAATGATCCTTCAATATGAAGGAACACGGTATAAGGGATGGCAGCGACAGGAAAGTACAGAACACACCATTCAGGGAAAGCTTGAGGGTATTTTGACTAAAATGGCCGGTACTCCTGTTGAAATTCAAGGCTCCGGACGAACCGATGCAGGAGTACATGCTCTTGGACAGGTGGCTAATTTCCATGCGGATATCCGGATGTCGGAGCAGGAGATTATGAATTATGTAAACTCTTATCTGCCGGAGGATATTGCAGTGATTTCAGTAAAGGAAGCGTCGGAACGTTTTCACAGCAGACTGAATGCGACCGGGAAGACCTATTGCTATCTGCTGGTTCAATCCGGAATCCCTCATGTATTTGAACGGCGGTTTGCCCATAGAATAGAAGAAAGACTCGATGTGGAAGCAATGGAGAAGGCCGCAGGGTATCTGCTTGGAACCCATGATTTTGCAGCGTTTACATCGACTAAAAAAAGTAAGAAATCAACGGTCCGGACCATTGATGAGATTACATTTACCAGGGAATACAGTTCGGTGATGCACATCATGACAGAAGTGCAGGAGCCGGATCTGCTTCGGATTACCTATTCCGGGGATGGATTTTTGTACCATATGGTCCGGATTCTGACCGGAACACTGCTGGAGGTCGGGATGCAGCTTCGCAGTCCCGAAGAGATTCCGGAAATACTTAAGAGTAAAAATAGAGAAATGGCAGGACCGCTTGTGCCTGCTAAGGGGCTTACATTGATGGAGGTTCGTTATTCGTGAAGAAGAAACTGACTGCGGAAGAAGAAAAGCAGCGCAACATACGATGGATACGAGCCTTGTTTCTGGTTTATTTATTAATTGTCATTAAACTGATTATTTTCAAATATCCGATGGATCAATTACGGGCTATTGCAGCAACGTGGCGTAAGGATGTGATTCTGGAAGGGTTGGATACTGCGAATTTTACTCCCTTTAAAACCATCCGGATGTATATTGATTATGCATATATGCTGAACAGCTTTGAAAATCTGGTGGGAAATATTCTGGTATTTGTACCATTTGGATTCCTCCTTCCCATATGGAAAAAGGCCGGCAGCTTTTGGGTCATGCTGCTGAATGCCGTTATCTTTGTGCTTGGGATTGAGGTGTTTCAGTTATTCAGTGCGTTTGGTGCATTTGATGTAGATGATATTATCCTGAATTGTTTAGGTGCAGTCTGGGGCTATCTGTTTTATCTGATTGTGGAGGCAATCCGCCGTAAACGGAACCGAAAGCAGAAGCAGAAGGATAAGCAGACCGGAACAGGGCAAAGAAATAAAATTTTATAAATAGAATTTTAAGCAGAATTTTATAAGGAGGTAATTGCAATGAATTACATTAAGAGTCTGAAGGTGAATTATTCCCTGTCTGCAGTGATCTGCGTCATACTGGGAATTGTTCTGCTGGTATGGCCGGGACAGAGTACCCAGGTGGTATGTATGGTTTTGGGAATCGTTCTGGGAGGCTTTGGTCTCATCCAGATTATTCTGTATCTGGCAACAAAGGAAAAAACGATGGTTTCCCACAGCATGATGATGCTTGGGGTAGTGCTTGCCGTAATTGGCGGCTGGATTGTATTAAAGCCCGAAACGATTATTAAGGCGGTTCCAATGATCGTGGGAATTCTCATTGTGATTCACGGATTTCACAATGCGGTACAGGCAATTGACCTTAAGAAAATGCAGTATGATAACTGGTGGGTAGCGCTTCTTCTGTCTCTTTTGACGGTAGCGTTGGGAGTTGTACTGATCTGCAACCCGTTTACTATTGTGGATACTGTGGTTCGGATTATCGGAGCTTTTCTTGTTTATGATGGCTTATCCGATATGTGGATCCTGTCCCGGGTTTTCAAAACCAAAAAGAACCGGGAGAAGATTATTGACACAGATGCCGTGATTGTAGACGAAGATGAATAGCAGATGACAGCCGGAACACAGGAGATATTGGTATTGATGTCCAGGTATGTCAGCCGGACAGCCGGACAGGCTATGCCCACGGATCTTCACTGGCAGGCATCCGTATACCGCTTAGGATACTGGAGTATTCCCAGAGAAACCATTCACCGGTGGACTCCTTTTTCCTGAGCTTTATGGGACGCGGAGAGTCTGCACCGGCAGTCTTCAGAAACAGGCGCAGATAACCCGGTTCAATATCCTGTGGCCGTGGATCCTCCTGAATGGATAACACATAGGGTATGCCGGGCTGATAGTTATTCCGGGGCGAAGCCCCTTCGTAATAAGCAAAGGGAAGATAAGCCTTTCCCCGCAGACGATCCTGCAGGAACTGACTGTCCATGGGCTGCATGGGGCGGGGACCGCGTAAAAGATTCATGGCGGCAATGCCGTCCTCCCTGTTACGGATAAACAAAGCCAGTGCACACAAAAACAGTACACATATAAGCTCCGGTGTACGCTGTGTATCTGCCATTTCTTCAAATTTTTCAAAAGTGTCCGGAATCTGTTCTATCGTAATTTTCATGATGATAACCCCTTTCCCCTGATGTATTTCTTTTATTTTACACAATAGAACCGGAAATTTCCCCCACCAATTGGCTAGTACACCGAATAATAAATAACTGACACCTTGACTTGTCTGATTTTTCAGTGTACTAGTATATCGGACAGAGTGCTCATTGACTTTGTTAAAAAGCCCATGATACGATATTCTTACGCCTAAATGTGCACACGGACGGAGGATATCCATGAGTAAAGCCGCAAAAAAGAGTATATGGATCACAGCAATTGCATTGCTGCTTATCGGGATTGCCATGTGGCTGCGCTATATCAGCAGGAGCATAGACGGAACCTACGGCATAACCCAGATACGAAGCGGAATTTATATCATTCTGCTGAGTGCGTGGGGGGTATCCGTTCGAAACCGTATTATTCAGGTGCAGATACGCCGTTATCTGCTGGCCATATCAGGACTGATGATTTTCTGGCTGATGCTCCGCACGGTCAAATATTCAGTGAGCATGACGGATCTGCGCCGTTATCTGTGGTATGGGTATTATATTCCCCTGCTGTTTATTCCGTTATTGTCCGTGTGGGTTGCCAGGTCTTTGGGAAAACCGCAGGATTATCGCATTCCTTTCAGTAAATGGCTGTTTTATCTGACAGCGGGTCTCCTTCTTTTGCTTGTTCTGACCAATGACCTGCATCAATGGGTATTTACCTTCCCGGACGCAGGATTAAGTGATGATGCATACAGTTACGGTCCCGGATATTATGTGGTGGTTGCATGGGAGATTCTGTGTGCGGCTGCCGCTATGGGTATGATTCTGCTCAAGTGCCGCCTGCCGCACAGCAGAACGTTTCTTTGTCTGCCGCTGATTCCGTTTGCCCTTTCTTTGGCATATTGTTATGCCTATGTGACCAGAATTCGCTGGGTCTGGGTATTGGCCGGTGATATGACGGTTGCACAGTGTCTGATGATTGTCGGAATTTTTGAGAGCTGTATCTGGTGCGGTTTGATCCCCTCCAATCTGGGCTACGATGAGCTCCTTGAGGTGACGGATCTGCCTATTCAGATTACGGACAGGGATTACAGGGTGCAGCATGCATCAGCCACCATGAAGGAACCGCTGGAGAACAGAAGGCTGCAGCAGATGACCTCCGATAGTCTTTTGTTTGATGAAAACACACTTTTAAAGCGGCACCGGCTGCGGTGGGGCTATGTTTTCTGGAAGGAGGATATTACAGAGCTTAATAAGCTTCAGCAGAGGCTCGAACAGACCAGGGAAGAGCTCCGGGATATGGGGGATGTCCTGGCAGCAGAAAACGAGCAGCAGGCAAAGTGGCTGAAGCTGACAGAAGAAAACAGATTGTATGACATGATGGAAAAGCAGACGGCCCGTCAGATCGGGATGCTGAAGCGGTGGCTGGACGAGCTGAAGGAAACGGATGATCCGGGGAGGGCTCGATGCCTTCTTGGACAGGTGATTATCATCGGCACTTATATCAAACGCAGAAACAATCTCATTTTCATTGGTGTGCAGCAGGGAGAGATATCGATCCGGGAATTGCGTCTGTGTCTGAATGAATCCATGGAGAACCTTACGCTGCATGGCGTCAATTGCCGGATCAGTGTGAAGGGAGAAGGAAGGCTGTCCGTAGAACAGGCTGCGCAGATTTATGATTTATTTGAGGCAGTTGTGGAAGAGAGCCTGCCAACCCTGCAATGCATTTTATTTTTTGTTGATGCAGAAAAAACGGAAAAAGAAATACATCTCAGTGTGCAATGTGATGAAGTCCTTTGTCACCTGAAGGAACGTTTTCCGGGTCTTATGCTTGAAGAGGAGGAAGGTCTTAGTTATCTGACCTGGAACATGAAAAAGACAGGGGGTGAATGGTGACCGATGGATAGAATCAGGGAAAGCTTTGACAGTCTGCCTGTTGCAATCTGTTTTTTTGATAAAAACGGGGTGGTTCGTCTGATCAATTACAGAATGCTGATGCTCACGGACCGGCTGAGAAAAAACGGGATTCAGACGTTTGACGAGCTGGAGGCTGCACTGGAGCAGCCTCCGGAAACCGTGTGCTGTCTGAATAAAGAGCTGCGGCTTTACCGTTTTTTTGATGAAAGTGTCTTTCAATTTACGGAAAAGACAATCCGGACAAAGCTGGGGATACCCTATACGCAGGTTACAGCCTGTGATGTTACGGAGCTTTTGCAGAGTCAGAACCGGCTTCAGAAGGAAAACGAAAGACTTAAGGATGCAAATGACCGTCTGCGGAAGCTTTTTGAGCAGATGCCGGATCTGATCAGGGAGGAAGAAACCCTGGCAATGAAGCTTCGTGTACACGACGATATCGGTTACAGTATTCTTTCTGCCAGACGCCTTTTAAGTCAGCAGGCGGGGCTTGATGAGATCCGTGCCGGTGCCGCAGTGTGGGAGCAATCCATTGAGGTTTTATACCGGTCCTTTAAGACGGACGAAAAGCAGGATGCATTGGAAGAGGCTGTCAGGAGAGCGGAGGAGATGGGGATTGACGTATTACTCCGGGGAGTATTGCCGAAGGAGGAAAGAAGCCGGGAGATCATCGCACTGGCAGTTTACGAATGTGCGGCAAACGGAATAAGACATGCAGGTGCCACAAAATTGCAGGTTCAGCTTTCAGCAGGGGAAGGATGCACGCAGGTGCTTGTGACCAATAACGGAGAACACCCAAAGGAGGAGATCACGGAGGGAGGAGGACTTACAATGTTGCGTCACCGTGTCGAGGAAACAGGAGGAAAAATGCAGGTACAGAGCAGGCCTTGCTTCCGGCTGATGCTCAGCTTATGGAAAGGAGAAAATGATAGATGAGGGTGATGATTGTTGAAGATCAGGTAATGATCCGGGGATTATTGGAGACCTATTTTACAAAAGAGAACGGAGATCAGATTGTGGCATCGATTCCGGGTGCGGGACAGGCCGTGGAGCTTTGCAGAACCGGACAGGTGGATCTGATACTGATGGATGTACAGACGCAGCACAGGGAAAACGGACTGACGGCTGTGCGTGAGATTAAAGCCAGGTATCCCAAAATCCGGATTATTATTGTAACCTCCCTGGTCGATGGGGCAGTCCTTGATGAAGCAAAGGCGGCCGGTGCAGACAGTCTGTGGTATAAGGATTCCACAAAGGAACGGCTGATGGAATGTATCCGTCAGACCATGGAGGGAGGGCATGTGTTTCCGGATGCCCCTCCGGTCGTCCGGGTGGGGCTTGCGGACAGTACGGAGTTTACGAAAACGGAGCTGAAGGTTTTAAGGTATCTTGTGCGTGGAATGTCCTATACCCGTATTGCGGCAGAGCTTGGATGTGAAATGTCAACCGTGAAATTTCATGTGGCGAATATGCTGCAGAAAACAGGTCTGGAAAACAAGTTACAGCTTGCGCTAGCGGTCAGCGACGTCAAGCTGATCGTCGATCTGACGGAAGAATGATGGAATTTGTTTTCTGCTTGTACAGCCACAGGCATTTATTGAAAAGAAGAAGCCGCGTCTGAGACGTTACACTTGGCAAGCAATGCCTGCGTTTATACAAACTTGACGA
>OLSQ01001291.1_pt1 | contig 21233 bp, 16 predicted proteins | sample 1672561 | NCBI WGS metagenome assembly OLSQ01 (sample SAMEA3136699, study PRJEB25190) | human gut metagenome | biome: human gut; feature: human-associated habitat; material: faeces | place: Austria | collected 2013 | reverse complement strand
GCTGGCGGGCCGGGTGCGGTATCTGGCGCTGGAGGTGGAGCGGGGCGGCGAGGAGTTGGCCCGGCAGCTGCGGCAGCGCTTCGGCCTGTGTACCGGACGGGTGGGGGAGCCTGCGGTAACGGTGTCCTTTTCCGGCATGCCGCAGGGTGAGGTCATCTGTCTGGGGCAGGATTGTCAGCGCTTTCAGCAGATAGCTTATGCGCTGCCGGAGGGGCTGCTGGAGCCGTGGCCAGCGTCGGAACAGCTTCTGGCGGTGCTTTTTGAGGCGGGAGAGATCAAAAAAGAGCAAATTCGCGTAAAAACAATTGCACCCAACGCTTGACAGGTGGCCGGAAACTCACTATAATGCAACGTAACGTATTGTATTTATATAATAAGTATACCCTATGGTAGATATCTATCAGAGGGGCGCAATAGAAAGGAATGTGCAGCATGGCAAAAGAATTCAAGATGAGCCAGGCCCGTTATGACGAGCTGAAGCAGGAGCTGGATTACAGTAAAACGACCCGCGCCGACGAGGTGGCGGAACTGATCAAAGAGGCCCGCGGCTTCGGCGACCTGAGCGAAAACAGCGAGTATGACGAGGCGAAAAACGAGCAGGGCAAGCTCTATTCCCGCATTGCCGAGCTGGAGGATATCCTGCTGCACGCCGTCATCGTGGACGAGGCGGAGATGGACTCTGACAAGATCTCCATCGGCTGCAAGGTCATCGTCACCAATCTGGATACGCGAAAACAGCTGCCCGCCTATAAGATCGTCGGTTCTCAGGAGGCCGATGTGATGAGCCGCGCAGTCAGCGAGGACTCTCCCTTCGGCAAAGCCCTGATGGGCCGCAAGGCGGGCGACGAAGTGATTGTGGAGGCGCCTCGCGGCGCCATCCACTACCGTGTGGACAGTATTGAACGATAACCCCCTCGATCAGCGATCGAGGCTGATGAGATAAGGAGGCCGTTATGGCAGAGCAAAATACCAATGTGACCAACACCAGCGAACAGCAGGAGCTGGGCGAACTGCTCCAGATCCGCCGCGACAAGCTGAAGGCATTGCAGGACGAGGGCCGCGATCCCTTCCAGATCACAAAGTTTGACGTGACCCATCACGCGCAGGATATCAAGGATAACTTTGACGCGCTGGAGGGCACTCCCGTCCGCGTGGCGGGCCGCCTGATGAGCAAGCGCGGCATGGGCAAGGTGTCCTTCTGCGACATGCAGGACAAGTCCGGCCGTATCCAGATCTACGCCCGCAAGGACGAGATGGACGAGGATAACTATGACCGTTTCAAGAAGTACGATATCGGCGATATCGTGGGCGTTATCGGCGAGGTGTTCCGTACCCAGCGGGGCGAGATGTCCGTCCGCGCCCATGAGATCATTCTGCTGAGTAAGTCCCTGCGTCCCCTGCCGGAGAAGTTCCACGGCCTGACCGACAAGGAAGTGCGCTATCGCCAGCGCTATGTGGATCTGATCATGAATCCGGAGAGCAAGCGGAACTTCGAGATCCGCAGCAAGTTCGTGTCCTATCTGCGCCGCTATTTGGACTCTCTGGGCTTCATGGAGGTGGAGACCCCCGTGCTGAGCCCCATTGCCGGCGGCGCCAACGCCCGCCCCTTCATCACCCACCACAACGCGCAGGATATTGACATGTATATGCGCATCGCCACCGAGTTGCACCTGAAGCGGCTGATCGTGGGCGGTCTGGAGCGCGTGTACGAAGTGGGCCGTATCTTCCGCAACGAGGGCATGGACACCAAGCACAACCCCGAATTCACCACCTGTGAGCTGTATCAGGCCTATACCAACCTGGACGGCATGATGGATATTCTGGAGGCCATCCTCTCCGGCGCTTGCAAGGAGATCCACGGCGGCTATCAGGTTCAGTGGCTGGGCCACGACATCGACCTGACCCCCGGCTGGCCCCGCGTCACCATGGCCGACGCGGTGAAGAACGTCACCGGCGCCGATTTCATGGCCATCGAGGGCGACGATGACGCCGCCGTGGAGCTGGCCAGGAGCGTGGGCGTGGATATGGACGGCGTGTCCCACACCTGGGGCAACGCGCTGTACGAGGCCTTTGACCAGAAGGTGGAGGAGACGCTGGTGCAGCCCACCTTCATCACCATGTACCCCGTGGAGGTCAGCCCGCTGGCCAAGCGCAGTCCCACCGACCCGCACCTGACCGAGCGGTACGAGGCCTTCATCTGCGGCTGCGAGATGGGCAACGCCTTCTCCGAGCTGAACGACCCCATCGACCAGTACGAGCGCTTCAAGGCACAGGCCGAAAAGCGCGCCAACGGCGACGAGGAAGCCGACATGATGGACGATGATTTTGTCATGGCGCTGGAGTACGGCATGCCTCCCACCGGCGGTCTGGGCTTCGGCATCGACCGGTGCAGCATGATGCTGTGCGGCGCGGATTCCATCCGCGACGTGATCCTGTTCCCCACAATGAAGCCGCTGGATACCGACAAGAAGGCTGACAAGCCTGCCGAGACGGTTGCTCCCGCCGCTCCCGTGGTGGAGGAAAAGATCGACTTCTCCAACGTGGAGATCGAGCCGCTGTTCGCAGATTTCGTGGATTTCGATACCTTCTCCAAGTCCGATTTCCGCGCTGTAAAGATCAAGGCCTGCGAGGCCGTGAAGAAGTCCACGAAGCTCCTGAAGTTCATTCTGGACGACGGAACCGGCACGGATCGCGTGATCCTGAGCGGTATTCACGAGTATTACGAGCCGGAGGAGCTGGTGGGCAAGACCTGCATCGCCATTACCAATCTGCCGCCCAGACCCATGATGGGCATTGATTCCTGCGGCATGCTGATCTCTGCGGTTCACCATGAAAACGGACAGGAAAAGCTGCATTTGCTGATGGTCGATCCCCACATTCCGGCTGGTGCAAAGCTCTATTGATCGCGCCTGAAGTCGGTTAAGTTCACCTTACCTTACCCCGCTGACCCGACAAAGGCTTGTCGGGTCAGCCTTTCCATTCCAATCATAAAGGAGGCGGGAGCCGTGGAAAAGATCACCAGCCGCAGCAATGGGCTGCTGGTTCATATGAAAAAGCTGGCGGCCTCCGCCGCCTACCGCCGGGAACAGGGCGTCTATCTGTGCGACAGTCCCAAGCTGCTGGCGGAAGCCCTCAAGTGGCATGCCCTGGTGCGGGAGATCGCCGTCACAGCCGACGTGCCGCTGCCGCCGCTGCCGGAGACTGTCCGGGCGGTGGAGATACCGGAGGATGTAATGTCCTCCATTTCCCCCATGAAGTCCCCGCAGGGCGCACTGTTTACCGTGACCCTGCCGGAGACCGCCGTTCCCGAAGCGCTGCCCGGCAGCCGCTACATGGTGCTGGACGGCGTGCAGGACCCCGGCAACGTGGGCACCATCCTGCGGACGCTGGATGCCTTTGACTTTGACGGCCTGCTGCTGCTGGAGGGCTGCGCCGACCCGTGGAGCGTGAAAACCGTGCGCTCCTCCATGGGGGCGGTGTTCCGCCGCCCCGTATGGTGCCTGAAGGCGGCGCAGCTGCCCGGCCTGCTGACGCGCAGCAGCCTGCCCCTGTACGGCACGGCGCTGCGGCAGGACACGGAGGATGTTCGTGCCGTGCCGCTGGATCGCTGCGCCATCGTCATCGGCAGCGAGGGACAGGGCATCAGCGACGCGGTGCTGGCCCTGTGCCAGAAGACCGTCAAGATTCCCATGTCGCAGCGGTGCGAGTCCCTGAACGCGGCCATTGCCGCCACGGTGCTGCTGTGGGAGAGCTACCGGTAAACACAGAGAGGAGGCGCGGGCCATGGCGGCGTTGAAATACTGGGTCTGGCTGACCACGCTGCCGGGCCTGACGGATCACAGCAAGCTGCTGCTCCTGCAGCATTTTTCCTCTCCGGAGGACATATACTACGCGGACGAGGAAGCCCTGTGGCAGGTGGAGGGGCTGAAGAAGGAACAGGCGGCGCTGCTGAACAGCAAATCGCTGACGGCGGCAGACCGCATCCTGTCGGACTGCGCCCGGAAGGATATCTTTCTGGTGACCATGGCGGATGCCATGTACCCCGACCGGCTGCGGAACATCTATCAGCCGCCGCTGCTGCTGTACGGCAAGGGCGCTATGCCCCTCTTTGACGAGGAGGCGGCAGTAGCCGTGGTGGGCACCCGTTCCTGCACGCCCTACGGCGTCCATTGTGCCGAAAAGCTGGGCTATGAGCTGACCCAGCAGGGCGCTATGGTGGTGTCCGGCATGGCAAAGGGCATCGACGGTGCGGCCATGCGCGGCGCGCTGCGGTTCGGCGGCTTTACCTGCGGTGTGTTGGGCGGCGGTGTGGACGTGGTGTACCCCGCCGAAAACCGGCGTCTGTACGAGGATATCGCCGCCACCGGCGTGCTGCTGTCGGAGTACCCGCCCCGGACAGAGCCGGAGGGGTGGCGCTTTCCGATGCGCAACCGCATTCTCAGCGGCCTAAGTGTGGCTGCCGTGGTGGTGGAAGCGCCGCTGCGTTCCGGCGCGCTTATCACCGCCGAAAACGCCATGGAGCAGGGGCGGGACGTGTTCGCTGTTCCCGGCCCCATCGACGCGCCCAACAGCGCCGGCTGTCACCGACTGATCCGGGAGGGCGCGATCTTAGCCACCTGCGCGGGAGACATTCTCTCGGAGTACGAGAGCCGGTTTCCCCACAAGCTGCGGCGTACCGCGCCGCCTATGCCGCCGCTGCCCCGCATGGCGGGCGAGCCCAAAACGGCGGCGGAAAAGCCAGCGCCAAAGTCAGAGGAATATCCGTATACGCCGGAAGCGGAGCAGACACCCGTTCTGCCCCGGCTGACGGCAGAGGAGTGGGCGGCGCTGTCAACGGAGCAGCAGACCGTGCTGCAAGTATTGCGGACAGATGAGCCGAAGCTGTCCGACCAGCTGGCGGAGGACAGCGGCCTGCCCATTCAGCGGGTGCTGCCCGCGCTGACGCTGCTGGAGATCAGCGGCTGGACGGCGCAGAACGGGGCGCGCAGCTTTGTGCGCACCGTGGAGCTGCCGGAAATTGAGTTAGAAGGAAGCAAAGAGGAATAAAAAAGCATGAGCAAGAAGCATCTGGTGATCGTGGAGTCTCCGGCCAAGGCCAAGACCATCGGCAAGTATCTGGGGCCTGACTATCAGGTAACGGCCTGCATGGGCCACCTGCGCGACCTGCCCAAGAGTACCCTTGGCGTGGACATTGAACACGATTTTGAACCTGAATATAAGCCCATTCGCGGCAAGGAGGAGCTGATCCGCCAGCTGAAAAAGGACGCCGCCGCCAGCGATACCGTCTACCTCGCCACCGACCCGGACCGCGAGGGAGAGGCCATTTCCTGGCATTTGCAGCATCTGCTGAACCTGCCGGACGATAAGACCAGACGTGTCACCTTCAACGAGATCACCCGCAAGGTGGTGGGCGAGAGCATCGCCCATCCCCGCGCCATCGATCAGGATCTGGTGGACGCCCAGCAGGCCCGCCGTGTGCTGGATCGCGTGGTGGGCTATCAGATCTCCCCGGTGATGTGGAAGAAGATCCGCCGGGGCCTGTCCGCCGGACGGGTGCAGAGCGTGGCTACCCGCATGGTGTTTGACCGGGATCAGGAGATCGCCGACTTCCAGCCTCAGGAGTACTGGACGCTGGACGCAGTGCTGGAAAACGGGGAAAAAGTGGCCTTTAAGGCCCATTATTACGGCCAAAATGGCAAGAAATACGAGCCCCAGACCCAGGCGGATGTGCAGGCCATCATGGACGAGCTGCGTAGCGCCGCTTTCGCCGTCAAGTCGGTGAAGCGCACCGACAAGAACCGTTCCCCCTCGCCGCCCTTTACCACCTCCACCATGCAGCAGGAGGCGTCACGCAAGCTGAACATGACGCCCCGCCGCACCATGGCCATCGCCCAGCAGCTGTACGAGGGCGTGGATATCACCGGCGAGGGCACCGTGGGTCTGATCACCTACATGCGTACCGACTCGCTGCGCATCAGTGACGAGGCGCAGGCCGACGCCCGCGGCTTCATTCAGGAGCGCTACGGCAAGGGCTACGTGCCTGCCGCGCCCCGACAGTACAAGACCAAGGCCGGGGCGCAGGATGCCCACGAGGCTATCCGCCCTAGCAATGTGACCCTGACGCCGGAAGCCATCCGGGGAGACCTGACGGCGGAGCAGTACCGGCTGTACCGCCTGATCTGGAGCCGTTTTCTGGCCAGCCAGATGGCCAACGCCATCTATGACAGCGTGTCCGTGGATATCAGCGCCGACGCGCATTTGTTCCGGGCCACCGCCAGCAAGCTGAAATTCTCCGGCTATACCGCCGTGTACGAGGAGAGCCGGGATGACGACGACAAGGAGGAGAAGGAGCCCACCCTGCCTGATCTGAAGGAGGGCGAGCCCCTGACGCTGAAGGACTTCGCGCCCGCACAGCACTTCACCACGCCGCCCGCCCACTATACCGAGGCGGCGCTGATCCGGGCCATGGAGGAAAACGGCATCGGTCGTCCCTCCACCTATGCGCCCACGGTGTCCACCATTCTTGACCGCCGCTATGTGAAGAAAGAGGGCAAGTGCCTGTATATCACCAATCTGGGCAAGGCGGTCACCACGTGGATGGAGAAGTATTTCTCCGATATCGCCGATTTGAAATTTACCGCCAATATGGAGCAGCGTCTGGACGACGTGGAGGAGGGCAAGCTGCCCTGGAAGCAGGTGCTGCGCCAGTTCTATGACGACGGCTTCGCCCAACACCTGACCGACGCCGAAGCGGGCGACTATATCCGCCCCGAGCCCACCGTCAGCGATGAGCTGTGCCCCGTGTGCGGCCGCAATCTGGTGGAGCGGGAGGGTCGGTTCGGCCCGTTCCTGGCCTGTCCCGGCTATCCGGAGTGCACCTTTACCATGCCGCTGGTGGTGGAGATGCCGGGCCGCTGCCCCAAGTGCGGCGGACGGCTCATGAAGCGCAGCGGCACCAGCAAGACCTCCGGCAAGCAGTATACCTACTACTGCTGCGAGTTCGCCAACAACAAAAAAGGCGACCGCACCTGCGATTTCATGACGTGGGATGTGCCCACCAAGGAGGACTGCCCGCTCTGCGGCCAGACCATGTTCAAGCGGGCGGGCCGCGGCTTCAGCAAGCCCTTCTGCATCAACGAGAAGTGCGCCAACTTCCTGCCGGAGGACAAGCGGGGCTATCACCGCAAGAAGGATGCTGCCGCTGAGGGCGGCGAGACCACCGCTGAGACAGCGGCGGAAGAACCTGCCGAGGAAAAGCCCGCCAAGAAGTCTGCTGCCAAAAAGACGACGGCCAAGACCACGGCGGCAAAAAAGACGACGACCACCGCCGCGAAGAAAACCTCGACGGCGAAGAAAACCACCACAAAGAAAGCGGCCACCACCAAAAAGACTACTGCCAAAAAGGCGGCGGAGAAAGGCGGCGGGGAATGAACCATGTAACTGTGATCGGCGCGGGTCTTGCCGGCAGCGAATGCGCGTGGCAGCTGGCCCAGCGGGGCATTTCCGTGACGCTGCGGGAGATGAAGCCCCTCAAGCGCACCCCTGCCCACGTGACCGATGATTTTGCCGAGCTGTGCTGCTCCAATTCTCTGCGGGGCGCAGGGCTGGAAAACGCCGTAGGACTTCTCAAGGAGGAGCTGCGGCGGTTGGACAGCCTGATCCTACGGTGCGCCGACGCCACGGCGGTACCTGCCGGCGGTGCGCTGGCGGTGGATCGCCACGGCTTTGCCGCCATGGTGACGGAAGCCATCCGTAATCACCCCAATATTACCGTAGTGGCGGAGGAAGTGACGGACATTCCGGAGGGCGATGTGGTCATCGCCTCCGGCCCGCTGACCTCCGACGCGCTGGCGGACAAGCTGGCGGCGCTGTTCGGCAGCACCGATACCCTGCATTTCTTCGATGCCGCCGCACCGCTGGTGGCCTTTGACAGCGTGGACATGACCAGCGCCTACTTCGCCAGCCGCTATGACAAGGGTACGCCGGACTACATCAACTGCCCCATGGACAAGGAGCAGTACCTGACCTTCTGGCAGGCGCTGACCGCCGCCGAGGAGGCGGAAGTCCACGGCTTCGAGGATAAGAATGTGTTCGAGGGCTGCATGCCAGTGGAGGTCATGGCCCGCCGGGGCGAGGATACCCTGCGGTTCGGCCCCTTGAAGCCCAAGGGGCTGCCCGATCCGAAAACGGGCCGCGATCCCTACGCGGTGGTGCAGCTGCGCAAGGACAACGCCGACGGCACCATCTATAATCTGGTGGGCTTCCAGACCCACCTGAAATGGCCGGAGCAGAAGCGTGTGTTCTCCATGATCCCCGCCCTTCACGACGCCCGGTTCCTGCGCTACGGCGTCATGCACCGCAATACGTATCTGGATTCGCCCCGGCTTCTTGACCGGTATTACCGGCTCAAGAGCGACCCCCGCATTGCCTTTGCCGGACAGATGACCGGCGTGGAGGGCTATGTAGAGTCCTGTGCCAGCGGTTTTCTGGTGGGCGTGGAGCTGGCCCGGCGTCTGCTGGGCAAGGAACCCATCGACTTTCCCAGAGAAACCGCCATCGGCGCACTGGGCCTGTATGTCAGCAACGAGTCCGTGGCGGAGTTCCAGCCTATGAATATCAATTTCGGCATTATCCCGCCCCTTGACCACCGGGTGAAGGGCAAACGCAACAAAAACGCGGAGCTGAGCCAGCGGTCGCTGGCCATCATCGAGGAAATTCGGGAGGAGGTGCTTTCCAAATGAGGATCATCGTAGACGCCATGGGTGGCGACAACGCGCCGCTGGCCATCGTCAAGGGTGCCCTGCAGGGACAGAAGCGCTGGGGCGTGGACATCACCCTCACCGGCGACGAGACCGCCATCCGGGAAGCGCTCGCCCAGTGCGGCGTACAGGAGCTGCCTCAGGGCATGGATATCGTGCCCACCACCGAGGAAGTTACCATGGAGGACGATCCCGCCACGGTGTTCCGCCGGAAGAAGGACAGCTCCATGGGCGTGGGCCTGACCCTGCTGCGGGACGGCAAGGGCGACGCCTTTATCTCCGCCGGCTCCACCGGTGCGCTGTTGACCGGCGCTACCCTCATTACCAAGCGTGTGCGGGGCATTCGCCGGGCCGCCATGGCTCCTGTCATGCCCACCACCACCGGACGCTGCGTGCTGATCGACTGCGGCGCCAACGCCGAGTGTACGCCGGAGTACCTGCTGCAATTCGCCTATCTGGGCAGCTTTTACGCACGCCACGTGCTGGGGATCGAGAATCCCCGCGTGGGCCTTCTCAACATCGGCGTGGAGGCGGAGAAGGGCACCGACCTCCAGCGTCAGACCCGGGCGCTGCTGCTGGAGCAGCCCAAGCTGAACTTCATCGGCAATATCGAGGCCAAGGAGGCCATCAAGGGCGGCTGCGACGTGCTGGTGACCGACGGCTTCTCAGGCAACGTGATGCTGAAAACCATCGAGGGCATCGGCTCCTACGCCGGAAGCTGCCTGAAGGGCATCTTCAAGAAAAACCTGCTGACGAAGCTGGCGGGCGCTATGGTGCTACCGGGGCTGAACACCTTCAAGGCGCAGCTGGACCCCAACAAGGTGGGCGGCACCGCCTTTATCGGCATCTCCAAGCCAGTCATCAAGGCCCACGGCTCCTCCAATGACGAGGCCATCGAAAACGCCATCGGTCAGGCCAGGGAGGTGGCGGCCAGCGGCTTGGTGGACGAGATCGCCGCCCATGTGGACGAAATGACGCTGAATGCATAATTCAAAATAATTTTACGAAAAAAGTATTGACAGGCCAGTAGGATTGCCGTATTATTTTCCAAGATAATGCAATCTGAAAGGAGGAGTAACTTCCTATGACACCGGAGACGATCTTCAAAACCATGCAAGATCTGATCGCGGAGCAGTTTGCCATTGATGCAGACGAAGTGACCATGGATAGTTCCTTTGTGGACGATCTGGGCGCGGATTCCGTGGATCTGGTGGAGCTGGTGATGGCGATGGAGGAGGAATTCGACATCGGCGAGATCGATGAAGAGGATCTGCAGTCTCTCAAGACTGTGGGCGATTGCGTCCGCTATCTCAGCAACCACATTGAGTGAAATACTTGTACATAGAAAAGAAAACCCCACTTTAGGCCGACTGACATAAGAAAACATACGGTTTTGCCTGTGCCTGTTCGGTAAAAATCGCCCGCAAAAATTCCCGCATACATCAGTATGTGGGAATCTTTTGCAACCGATTTTCCCTCGAACTTGCTTTGGCAAAACTGCTTCGCACCAGAAAAGAGCGGCTTTTGCGCAGGGCCAAGGCGCGATGCCGCAGGCATACTCAAAGTCTGGCAAGGCGGCGCAACGTAGGCACCTGTGTAAAAGCCGCCTTTTATGGCGTGTGTTTTTCTGTGTCAGGCGGCCTTTGGGTTTTCTTTTCGAGAATTGATTTTGGGCCACCGCCCATGGGATCCCACATGGCGGATCCTGTGGGCGACGGCCCGGAAGGGATGAGAGAATGGAACCGTTACATCAATTGGAACAAAGATTGGGCTATCAGTTCAAGGATCAGCAGCTGCTGCGCGCTGCGCTGTACCACAGCTCCTACGCCAACGAGCACCGCACCATGGGCATCAGCAGCAACGAGCGGCTGGAGTTTCTGGGGGATGCGGTGCTGGGCTTCGTGTCGGCGGATTTTCTGTACCGCAAGCATCCTGACCTGCCGGAAGGTGAGCTGACCCGTATCCGCGCCGCGCTGGTGTGCGAGGAAAGTCTGCACGAGGTGGCGCAGAGCCTGCGTCTGGGTGAATTCCTACTGCTGGGCAAGGGCGAGGAGAGCGGCGGCGGCCGCCGCCGTCCGTCCATTCTGGCGGACGCGGTAGAGGCGGTGCTGGCCGCCGTGTATCTGGACGGCGGTATTGACGAGGCTCGCGCCCTGATCCACCGTATCCTACTGGAGAAGGAGCAGGAGCAGGTGGTGGAGAGCCGCCGCCGGGACTGCAAGACCGAATTGCAGGAGCTGGTGCAGCGCAAGCCCAATCAGGTGCTGCACTATGAGCTGGTGTCCGAGAGCGGCCCGGATCACGCCAAGGTGTTCGCCGTGGCGGTGACGCTGAACGGTCAGGTGGTGGGCCTTGGCTCCGGCCACAGCAAGAAGGAGGCGGAGCAGTCCGCCGCCCGCGCCGCATTGGAGCAGATGAAGTGAGCTTAAACTGGCATGAAATCTGGCGATTTTGACATTCCGTAGGGCGGCCTGCCCTCAGGCCGCCGCGTATTTCATTCCAACCTGAATAGAAAAGAGAACCCCGCCCTGACGCGCCGCGTCAGGGCATTTTTCTATCCCCACAAAAATTTTCCGTGGGTTTTGGGCGAAAATGGTGTAGTATAGAGTAGAGACACAACAGGAGGGGAGGGAGATACGGTTGGACGAGCGCATATTGATGGAGAAGATCGCGGGCGGCGATGAGGCTGCGCTGCACGCGCTTCTGCGGCAGTACGGGCCACTGATCCGGTACGTTCTGCGGCCCATCCTGACTGACGAGCGGGATCGGGAGGAGTGCTATGCCGATATCTCCCTGAAGATCTGGCAGACGGCGGGCAGCTTTGACGGTGAAAAGGGCACGCTGAAAGCGTGGCTGACAGTGCTGAGCCGCAACGCCGCCCTGAACCGTGCCCGCCGCGCCCAGACCGACGCGCCGCTGGAGGAGGACGTTCCCCACACCGGCGGCAGCGCCGAGGAGGAGTTGCTGCGCCGTGAGCGGCAGCGGCGGTTACAGGCCGCCATCGCGGGTCTGCTGCCGGAGGAGCGTGGCCTGTTCTATCGAAAATACTACTACTGCCAGTCCACCGCCCAGATGGCCGCCGAGCTGTGCCTGACAGAGCGTGCGGTGGAGGGGCGGCTGTACCGCCTGCGGCAAAAGCTGCGGCGGCTGTTGGGAGGTGACTTCTGTGAGTGACGATCTGCGTTTTGACCGGCTGTTACAGGAGAACGTCTCTGCGCTGCCGCCGGCCATGGCGGAGGTGAATCCCTGGCGCGAGGCCATGTGGCTGGTGCTGTGGGGCATGGGTCTGACCACCATTACCTTCCATTTCCTGTATCTGGATCTGCTCCTGCCCGCGCTGGGCGGCATCCTGATGGTGCTGGGCTTCCGCACCCTGCGGCAAGAGAACAAAGCCCTGCGATGGTGCTGGCGGCTGTCCATCGTCATCGCCGCGGTGCGCAGTGCGTCCTTCGTGCTGGCGGCCCTGCCGGTTGATGTGAAGAACATCCCGGCCTATGCGATCATGGCCATGACATTCGCGCTGTATATCGGCCTGTGGCGGGGTATGGTGGGCGTGTCCCGCGCCGCCGGTGCGGAAAAGCCCGCCGCGCCTGCCGCCGGTGCGCTGGTGATTTTCTATGTGGTGCTGGGCGCGTTGGCTTTCATGGAGCTGAATGGCTGGCTGGCGGTGCTGCCGGTGCTGATCGTGTATATCGTGATCCTGCGGAATCTGGTAAAGCTGGCCCGCTCCCTTTCGGACACGGGCTACGCCATCCACGCCGCACCGGTGCGCCTGCCCTCGGCGGCGGTGCTGTGGGGCTATCTGGGGCTGACGCTGGCGGCGATGCTGCTGGCCATGTTCCTGGGTCAGCGGTATCCCATGGACTGGCAGACGCGTGACGACGCACCTCAGGACGTGGCCGTCCGGTCAGAGCTGCTGGACTTGGGCTTTCCGGAGCAGGTGCTGGACGACCTGACGGCGGAGGAGGTGGCGCGGCTGTCCGGCGCGGTGAAGGTCTATACGGAGACAGAGCCTTTGTATGAGGACGATACCTACCGCGAGGTCACCACATCAGTGTGGAACGATGACACGCCACCCCGCTGGCACTATATCGACGCGGAGAAGCAGCCGGACGGCAGCTACCACTATACCTATCGGGTGTATGACATCTATGAGGGCTTTGTGACCCATGTGGTGGTGCTGGTGGAGGAAGCGGGCAGACAGCGGGCTGTCGTGCTGCACTATGCGGTGATCGACCGGTCGTCCGGAGACTGCCTTGCGGAGGGTATGGAGATCTGGCCCGTGTGGCAGGGCAACGCGGAGTCGTGGAGCCCCGGCGGATGGAACAGCGGCCGCCTGTTGTGCGAGAAAGACGGCCAGTCCTATACGGCGGACTTCTACTCGGTGAAGAGCGGCAGCTATGAGACCACCAACATCTTCGGCACCACACAGAACACAGGCATTATCGCGGAGTGGTCGCGGATGGATCACAGCGGGAATGTTCGGGCCTATCTCCTGTACGATGCCGAAATGCTGACACCGGAGATGCCGTCGCTGTATAGCTGGTGCAACTACGTTCGGCAGACAAAGCCGGTCTATCCCTTCCGGGACGCATTGACGTTGTGGCACGAGTGGAGGACAGACGGCTGCTACGACAAGTGGCAGACCAGTATTCAGATATGGCCGCCTGCGGAGGACGAAACCGAATAGCACAAAAGAGACGGCGCAAGCCGTCTCTTTTTCAATTTGTAAAAAAAGCCTGTCATTGCCACGCCAGTCCGCAGACTGGCGTGGCAATCCGTTTCTGAAGCCTCACTCTGTGAGGGAGGTGGCATGACCGTAGGTCATGACGGAGGGAGAGAACAAAAATCTCAAATTCTCTCCCCCAGTCACCTGCGGTGACAGCCCCCTCTCAGAGGGGGCCAAGCTCGGATTCCCACGTCGCTTCGCTCCTCGGAATGACAGAGATGAGTTTTGCGCTGCACTGTTATAAATAACAGTGGCATTTTTTTCATGGATATGGTATACTATATTTGATATCTTCTGCGACAACCGATAACAAACTGTAATTTATCTGCCGGATATGACAAAACGTATTCGGATACGACATGAGGTGACTCTATGACATATTTTTCTTCCTTCCTGCTGGGGCTGGTACAGGGCATCGCGGAGTTCCTGCCCATCTCCAGCTCCGGCCATCTGTCCATCGCCCAGAACCTGCTGAACATCGACACGGCGGTGCCGGAGTTCTTTGACGTGCTGCTGCATCTGGGCACGCTGGTGGCGGTGTTCGTGGCCTACTGGCGGGATATCTGCGACATGGTGATGGAGCTGATCCACGGCGTCAACGATCTGGCCCACGGCACAACGCCCCGCCAGGTGCCGCCCGCCCGGCGGTTGATCCTGCTGATTATCGTGGGCACGCTGCCGCTGTTTGCCGTGCTGCCCATCCATAAGAAGGTGCAGGCCCTCAGCAACAACATGATCTTCATCGGCGCGGCGCTGGTGGTGACGGGCTTCCTGCTGTTCGCCTGTGATCTGGTACGCAAGGGCCGCAAGACCGAGCGCAATGCCACACTGGCGGATGTGCTGGTAGTGGGCGTGGGGCAGGCCATCGCCACCATGCCCGGCATCTCCCGCTCCGGCATGACCATCACCACCGGCTGCTTCATGGGCTTTGAGCGGAAGTTTGCCGTGCGGTTTTCCTTCCTGCTGTCCATTCCCGCCGTGCTGGGCGCCAATATTCTCAGTTTGAAGGATGCCATCGAGACCGGGATCGTCTGGGCGGAGGTGCCCATGTATCTGGTGGGCGTTGTCACCGCCGCAGTGGTGGGCTATGTTTGCATCCGTTTGCTGCGCATGGTGGCCGAAAAGGGCCGCTTCGGCGCGTTTGCGTATTACTGCTGGGCGGCGGGCCTGCTGACGCTACTGCTCAACGCCATTAAGTGAGGTAAGCTATGGCGAATACACCAAAGAAGAAAAACGCCGGGAGCTCCGCCAAGAGCGGCAGCAAACGCCGCTCTGCCCCGCCGCCTCCCGCTTATAACGCCCAGGCGCGGATCATCGGCGGCATCGTCTGCCTGCTGCTGGCCCTGTGCGTGCTGGTGACGTACTTTAACGTGGACGCCATTCTGCTGACGTTTCTGGCCAATGTGCTGAAGGGCTGCATGGGCTACGGCTACTGGCTGGCGGCTCCGGCGCTGCTGTATGCCGGCATCGTGCTGGTAGGCCACAAGGGCCGCCCGGTGAAGCTGCGCACCACCTGCACGCTGCTGCTGCCGGTGCTGGTGGGCATGGTGCTGCATCTGCTGCTGTCCCGCGGCGGCTATGCCTTCTCACTGGAGAACATCAAGCCCATGTGGAAGGACGGCCAGTCCCTGCTGTGCGGCGGCGTGGTGTCCGGTTTGCTGGCGGTGGCCATGGAGGCGCTGCTCAGCCGCGTGGTGTCCCTGATCCTGACCATTCTGCTGACGCTGCTGGCGGTGCTGGGCGCACTGCAGATCAAGCCCGCCGAGCTGGCGGCGGAGATGAAACGCCGGGCCGAGGAACGCGCCCGGTGGGAGGACGAGGACGACTACTATGACGACGAGGAGGAAGCACCCGCCCGTCCCGCAAAGTCTGTAAAGGAATCTGCCGTTACACCGACTGCCAGAAAACGGCGAGCCAATATCGACATTCCGCTGGACGACGAACCGGCGGGAGAGCCCAGCCGCGAGGCCGCCGCATTGCAGCCTTCCGGCAAGAGTCTGTTCCCCGGCCGCTCCGGCGACGTAAAGACCCCGGCGGAGCTGCTGGATCCCACGCTGGCTCCGGCGGAAGCGCCTGCGGCGCCCCAGCCTGAACCGGCGCCGACTCCCGCACCGGTCAAGGAGCCGCTGTCGGAGAAGAAGCGGAAGGAAGCCGTCCGGGCGGAGGTGGAAAGCGCCACCGCCGAGGTCAGCGAGGCCATCGAAAAGGAACTGGCCGAGGGGGAGGGAGCCTACCGCTACCCGCCCATCACGCTGCTGGATGAAAATACCGATGACAACCATCAGGAGGTGGGCGCGGAGCTGCGGCTCAACTCCCAGCGGCTGGCGTCGGCGCTGTCCTCCTTCGGGGTAGACGCTCATCCCGGCGAGGTCGTCCACGGCCCCAGCGTCACCCGCTATGAGTTCACACTGGATCAGGGCGTGAAGCTCAGCAAGCTCACCAATCTCAGCGATGATATCGCTCTGGCGCTGGGCGCTACCGGCGTGCGTATCGCACCTATCCCCGGCAAGATCTCCGCCGTGGGCATCGAGGTGCCCAACAAGGCCGTCACCGCCGTCCGTATCCGGGACGTGATCGAGAGCCGGGAGTTTACCAACCATCCCAGCACCGTGGCCTTCGCCGTGGGTAAGGACATCGGCGGCAGCGCCATCGTGGGCAATATCGCCCGGCTGCCCCATGTGCTGATCGCCGGTACCACCGGTTCCGGTAAGTCCGTGTGTACCAATTCGCTGATCGTCAGCCTGCTGTATAAGTCCACCCCCGACGAGGTGCGCTTCATCATGGTGGACCCCAAAATGGTGGAGCTGGCCCCTTATAACGGCATCCCCCATCTGCTGATCCCCGTGGTCACCGACCCGAAAAAGGCCGCCGGTGCGCTGCAATGGGCGGTGTACGAGATGATGAAGCGGTATAAGATGTTCTCCGAGCGGGGCGTCAAGGATCTGGCGGGCTTCAACGCCCTGTGCGAGAGCGACCCCGAGCTGAAGAAGCTGCCCACCGTGGTGGTGGTCATCGACGAGCTGGCCGACCTGATGCTGGTGGCTGCCAAGGAGGTGGAGGAATCCATCTGTCGCGTGGCCCAGATGGGCCGTGCCGCCGGTATGCACCTGGTCATCGCCACCCAGCGACCCTCGTCTGACGTGATCACCGGTCTGATGAAAGCCAACATCCCCAGCCGTATCGCCTTTGCGGTGGCGTCGTCGCTGGAATCCCGCATCATTCTGGATACCACCGGCGCGGAAAAGCTGGTGGGTAAAGGCGATATGCTTTACTTCCCGCTGGGCAACCAGAAGCCCACCCGTGTACAGGGCTGCTTCATCACGCCGGAGGAGATCGAGCGTGTGGTGAACTTCGTCAAGGAGAGCGGCGCCGCCGACTACTCCGACGAGGTCATGGAGAAGATCGAGGAGGTCATGAAGCAGAGCGAAAAGGGCGGCGGCAAGTCCGCCGGCGGCAGCGCTCCCGCCGATGGCGACGAGGGCTGCGACGAGCTGCTGGGCGCGGCGGTGGAGGTCATTCTGGAAACGGGACAGGCCAGCGTGTCCATGCTGCAGCGGCGCTTGAAGCTGGGCTATTCCCGCGCCGCCCGTCTGGTGGATCAGATGGAGGAGAGGGGCATCGTGGGCCCCTTCGAGGGCAGCAAGCCCCGGCAGCTGTTGATTACCAAGGAGCAGTGGCAGGAGCTGAAGATGAAGGGCAGCTTCGACGCCGTATCGCCGGAGCCGGAAAGCCATCCCGACCCCTACGGCAGCATCAACGATGTGTTTAACAGCAGAGATGCATTAGATTAAAAAATGCACCCCTTTGGGGTGCATTTTTTAATCAGAGAAGAGATAATAGTGAAGAGTGAAGAGTTGCGGTATGCCGCTTCGCGGCATGATTGAAAATAGCGGCGAGGTGCAGAAGCCAAGGCCTCCTCTGAGAGGGGGCTGTCACCGAAGGTGACTGAGGGAGGCTTTGGCCGCTGCGCGGCGAGGGAAAGCGCTTAAATAAAAAACTTCCTGTGCAGCGACCTTTGCAGCGGCTTGCAGATGGCCACCACCAGCAGCATGCCGCCCAACAGTACGCCGGCGGTCAGCGGGTACAGCGACCAGAAGAATGTCTCGTGCAGCTGGAAGGTCAGGTTGATGAGAAACTCGATCAGCACCGCCACGCCGCCGGAAAGCATCAGCGCCCCGCTGAACACATACAGGTGTCCGCCGGACAGATACCGCAGCAGCGCCACCATGGCCGTCACCAGCACTCCGATAGCGCCCGTTACCGGGAGGGCGAAGGACAAGAACCAGTGTCCGCCCGTGGCGAAGTTGATATACAGCAGGTACAGCCCAATGGCCGCAAAGTCGATGGGCACAAAGATCACCGGATTGGGGCGGCGGAACCACAGGGGCAGCGCCACCAGCACATACAGCAGCGCCACACCGCCGGAGGCGTACCCCGACCAGACGATGGAGCCGTTGATGCGCCAGTCACACAGAATGAACAGCACCGCCGACAGCAGCGCCAGTACCGTCAGCAGAAACAGCACGCCGGAACGGCTGACCTCCTCCGTGTGGGGACGGTGGTCGACAGGATAGGGCGGCTGGCCCTGCTGGGGCGGCATATCCGGGTGAAAGGCCCGCGTACCGCACAGGGGACAGACCTTCTCGCTGTCGGCCAGCTCTACGCCGCATTTGACACAATACATGATGCGCTCCTTTCCCGCGTTACCGCTGGTTGCTCTCCACCTTTACGGGGAGGCCCAGCTGATGCAGCACGCGGTAAAAATGCAATTCCAGCTCCGGTTCCCGGATGCTGCGGATACAGTTGATATACACGGTGTCGTTCCACGTCAGGACGCCGCAGTTGTGGGGGGCCTTGGCCTGTACGCCGATGATGAAATCCATCCGCGCCACATAGGGAGCCATCACCTCCGGCAGACGCACCACGCCCAGATTGGACAGGCACAGGCAGGATTTGCACTCGCCCACCGTGTCGAACACCGCCTTCATGGCCAGATTCTTGATGAACAGCGGCATCACCCGCAGCAGGGGCGACTGCTCGCTGGCCACATTGGCGGCGAACTTGGCCCGCATGGTCTGGGGATTGTTTTCCAGTCCCATCCGGTGGTGCACGGCGGCGCAGATCTCGTCAAAGGTGTAGTCGCCCATCTGGGGATCCACCTCCGGCGTGATATAGGACGCGAAGTTCCGCAGCGTCTTGCTGGGGAACAGGTTCCGCAGGTTCACCGGCAGCAGCACCTTCACCGGCTTGCGGCGGCTGCGCTGGGGCATCTTTTCCGCCTGCAGCTGGCAGATGGCCTGCATCATGGCGGCGCACAGCAGCTCCGTCACCGTCACGCCGTGGGCCTTGGCGCACTCCTTCAGCACCGGGGCCGGGATCATCAGGGTCACAAGATCCTTGAAGCCGTCCTTCTCCGGCGTACCGGTCAGGTGCCACGCGGTGGCCTCCTTGCGGCTGGCCTTTACATTTCCGGCATAGCGCAGGAAGCTGTCCTCCAGCTCCTCGGCGTCCGGCTCCTCCAACCGGCCCAGCACGCCGTCCCCGGCGGGGATGGTCAGGCCGTATTTCTGGCTGAGATACTCCGCCAGCAGCGTCTTGAAAAAGGTCAGTCCGCCGGTGCCGTCGGTCAGCGCGTGGAAAAATTCCACCGCGAACCGGTTATGATAGACCAGTACCCGAAAGGCGCACTGCCGTACCTCGTGGAAGGGCACGTGGGCCAGCGGGCAGCTTTTTTCCTCCTGAATGGCGGGGGAGTGGGGGATCTGCTCCAGATAGTACCAGAACATACCCCGCCGCAGCCGCACGGCGATGGATGGGAAGCGCCGTGCCGTCACGTCCAGCGCACTGCGCAGCACCGCCACGTCCACCGGCTCGGTAAGGGTGGCGGAGATGCGGAAGAAGTTGTTCCAGTTGCGCCGCTTGGCGGCGGGATAAATTTTGGCGGCGTTGTCCAGCTTCATCCACCGCAGGCTCCGGGCGGGGGACAGCACCTTGTCCATAAAGCGGTTGATGGTCTCGAAGTCCTGGGGCATGTTCTCGCTGAGACAGTACAGCACATAGGCGTGCCACCGCTCCGGCGCTACGATCAGTTTGCTGCGGCAGCCGCTTTTCACCAGCTTTTGGTGGAGCATCCGGGTGTCGTCCAGCATCACCTCGTCCCCGCCCACGAACAGCAGCGACGGCGGAAAGCCCGTGAGATCGCCGAACAGCGGCGAGCACAGGGGATCGGCGGGATCGTCGGTGTAGCACTTGGCGTAAAATTGCAGCAGCTCCGGCGACATGGAGGGGTCGACCTCCCGGTTTTCCTCGTAGGATTTGCCGCTGCCGGTGAGATCCGTCCACGGCGAAATGCCGATCAGGCCGCAAGGAAGGGGCAGTCCCAGCTCCTTCAGCTTCAGGCACAGGGCGTAGATCAGTCCGCCGCCGGCGCTTTCGCCGCACAGCAGGATCTGGTGGCCCGCGTAGCCCTTTTTCAGCAGGTACTGATAGGCCTCCAGCGCGTCCTCCACCGCCGCGGGATACCGGTGCTCCGGGGCCAGACGGTACGCCGCGCAGAACACCCGAACGCCGCACTCCGCCGCCAGCACCGAGGAAAAGCCCTTGGCGTATTCCAGACTTCCGCAGGTGTAGCCGCCGCCGTGGAGATACAGCACCACGCCGCCCCGCCGCTGATCCTGGGGCATGATCCACGCACCCTGAAAGTGCTGGAAATCATGGTTCTTCGTCATGATCTCGCTACGGTGCAGAGCGGTCATCAGCTCGCCCAGCTTATCCTGCCCCTTTCGGCTGGCCTCCAATGAACAGCTGGTCATAACGGGCTTGAACAGATTCAGTTGTGCGCGGACACGCTTGGCGTGCAGTTCCATAGGCACCGTTCCTTTACAAGTTTATCATATCATTATAGCATTCCCCGGCGGCGTTGTAAATACGCGCCGCTTACCCCAGACCGGGAATGCGCTTGCGCAGCAGGGGACACAGCAGCGCCGTCACGGCGATTTTGATGGCGTCGCCGGGCAGGAACGGCAGCATGCCCGCCCACAGAAGCCCGGACACGCTCATGCCCTTGCCCATGTAGCCGTTGAGGATCAGCGCCATATAGGGCACGCCCACGGCGTACAGCACCGCCAGTCCCGCCACGCAGGCCAGCGCCACCCGCACCGGAGAGGCATTGCGCCGTGTCAGGGCGCCGATTACGGCGGCAGTGGGGATCAGCCCCAGCAGAAAGCCGAAGGTGGGCTGCAGTACGTAGGCGAAGCCGCCGCCGGTGGTAAAGATGGGCAGACCGATCAACCCCAGCGCCACATAGACTGCCTGACTCAGCGCGCCGCACCCGGCGCCCAGCAGCACACCCGCCATGGCGGTGAACAGAAATTGCAGCGTGATGGAGGAGACCCCCAGCGGGATACGCAGAAACGCGCCTGCCGCCGTCAGTGCGGCAAACAGCGCGGTATAGACCAGCTTTCGTGAAGTCATGACAAGACCCTCCTGATCAGGAAAAGAATGGAAACATGATACCCCGCACGCTATGATACTGTCAAGAGCACCAGATGATTTTTTCCTTTACTGACCGGGGAAAACGTGGTAATATGGGGCACAAATGAAAGGGGGCGGCGCAATGGAACAGCCGATGCTCTACCGCTATGAAACGGTGGACTCCACCAATACTGTGTGTAAGACGCTGGCGCAGCAGGGCGCGGAGGACGGCACCGCCGTCATCGCGGCGCGGCAGACGGCGGGCCGGGGCC
>OLSQ01001290.1_pt1 | contig 21237 bp, 17 predicted proteins | sample 1672561 | NCBI WGS metagenome assembly OLSQ01 (sample SAMEA3136699, study PRJEB25190) | human gut metagenome | biome: human gut; feature: human-associated habitat; material: faeces | place: Austria | collected 2013 | reverse complement strand
AGAGCAGACCACCGAGACATCAGCTTCTATCTATCAGGCATCTATCGATGAAATAAATGTACGACTTGCCAAACTTGCCAAGGACTGCGAACGCTATCGCAACCTGGTAGAAAAGAAGGCAGCTACTCCTATCCAGCTCGAACAGCTGGAGGTGGAATATGCTGCTACCAAGAAGAAACTCGAAGGGGTAAAGAAGCAGCAGGCTGCTGCCTATAAGGGAGTAAACGAGGTAACTACCCGCAAGCAGAATGTGGCTGCCTCCATCGAGCGTGCCGAGGCTGCCGTAGAGATGGCAAAGCTGAATCTCTCTTACTGTGTGGTAGTGGCTCCTTGTGATGGTAAACTGGGTCGCCGCTCTATCGAGGAGGGACAGATGGTGAATGCAGGAACCACCATTACCTACATCATTCCAACCAACAACAAATGGGTGATTGCCAACTATAAGGAAACCCAGATAGAGAATCTCTATGTAGGACAGAAGGTGCGTATGACCGTAGATGCCATCAGTAACAAGGAGTTTGAGGGTACGGTGACCGCCATTTCTGGTGCTACCGGTTCGAAATATTCGCTGGTACCAACAGACAATTCGGCTGGAAACTTTGTCAAGATTCAGCAGCGTGTGCCTGTAAGAATCGATTTCAACAACCTCAGCAAAGAGGATAATGAGCATCTTGCTGCCGGCATGATGGTGGTTGTCAAGGCTGAGAGAAAGTAAAAACAGCTAGATGGAAAAGAAGTAATATATGGAAGAAGAATATAAGAATTATCCGTTTTATGATTGGGTACCCAAACCGCTCGGCATCATCTTCATGATCATCCTCTTCGTGCCGATGATTACGATGAGTGGTGTCTATTCTGCCAACAGCGGCGAGATGATGAGCGGGCTCGGCATCCAGTCGGAATACATCGCCTTTGCGGGCTTCTGCACCTCGATAGGAATGGCGGCTTTCTCGCCGTTCTTCTATGATCTGGTGTGCATCCGTAGAGAGAAGATGATGTGTATCGTGGGCTTCTCCATTCTCTTTATCCTCAGTTTCGTGTGTGCCCAGACCGACTCGCTGTTCATACTCGGACTGTGCAGTCTGCTGATGGGTTTTGTCCGTCAGACGCTGCTGATGGCGCATCTCTTCGTGCTCATCAGATATGGTTTCGGAATAGAGGCTACGAGGAATATCACGCCGGGATGTGAGCCTACTACCGAGGAAGCATGGGATGCGGTAGATTCGGAGAAGATGGTTTCGCAGCCGGTCATCTATCTCTTCTTCATGATTATCGGACAGTTGGGAACCTGGCTAACGGCATGGCTTGCCTATGCCTATGAGTGGCAGTATGTTTATCATTTCATGATGGCATTCATGCTGGCAGGCATCATCATCGTGTTCTTCACCATGCCTTATCATGAGTATCCGATGCCTAAGTTCCCGATAACGATGTCGAAGTTTGGCAATGTTACGGTGTTCAGTATCATGCTCTGTTCGTTTGCTTATGTCATGGTTTTCGGCAAGACGCTCGACTGGTTTGATGATCCTGCCATCCGTTTCTCTTCGGTGGTCTGTCTTATCTTTACCGCTCTGTTCATCTATCTGGAGAAGACGAGGCGTTCACCTTATTTCATCATGGAGGTGTTCCAGCTCAGGGTCATCAACTACGGTATCCTGCTCTTCTTCCTGCTGATGGTCTGCAATTCGAGTGCCATGTTTGTCAATGTGTTCACCAATGTGAGCATGAAGATAGACAACTGGCAGAACGCCACCTTGGGCAACTGGGTGATGGTGGGCTATACCGTGGGACTGATATTTGCCGTCATCGCCAGAGCCAAGAATGTTCACCTGAAGTGGATGTACTGTCTGGGCTTCCTCTTTATCGGAGCCTATGCGCTGTACATGTATTTCGAAGTACAGAACGACGGCATGTATGAGCGTATGAAATGGCCTATCATCATCCGTTCTACGGGAATGATGCTGCTCTATTCGCTCATCTCCACGATAGCCAACCAGCGCATGCCTTACCGCTTCATGTCAACCTGGGTTTGCATCATGCTTACCGTTCGTATGGTCATTGCCCCTTGCATCGGCTCGGCGCTCTATACCAATGTGCTGCAGCACAGACAGCAGTATTATGTAACCCGCTTTGCCCAGGATTACGATCGCACGAGCATCGAGACGGCGAAGACTTACGACCAGACGGTGAGAGGCATGCAATATCAGGGCAAGAGTGTAACCGAGGCGCAGAATATGGCTGCCATGAGTACGAAGGGAAAGGTACAGGTACAGGCCACGCTGGTGAGTATTAAGGAGATGGCAGGCTGGACCTTCTACGGCTGTCTGCTATGTGCCGGACTGATGCTCGTTCTCCCTTGGCGCAAGCGCAATATCGGGGAACTGACGCGTGAGTATCTGCTGAAGAATGTAGATGTGAAATCCCTGGGAAGAAGGTAGGGGAGTGCTAAAATATCATAAAAGATACAGGCTGCTCATCTGATGAATGGATATTTTTGTTATCTTCGCAGTTAAATCTGAAGATAACAGACCCATATTCATCATGAAAATAACAGATAATATCATCATATATGAGGCTCATGAGTTTCCTCAGCTGTTGATGCAGCCTTTCTACTCCGACTATGTCGGAATCGTAATCTGTCATCAGGGGATGTTCCGTTTCTGCGTAGACGGAACATCCTTTGTTGCATCTGAGGGTGAAACCGTTTTCCTCTCCAAAGGAGTGATGTTTCATGTGCAGGAAGCGGGCAAGAACCTTAAATATACCCTTCTTTTTTACCGTGCTGAACAGATTCGTCACATGTTGGGCAATACCGTGGTTACCATGCGTCTTTATGCTACGATTTATCCCAAACCCTGTCATGTCAGGACGACGGGTTATGAGGATATGCTCACTTCTTATGCCCTGATGCTGAGGAAGCTGGAGCAGGAAAAAGAGAAGAGTGGTGAACTGGATGCCTATTGTGTGCATGAGCAGAAACTGTTGCTGATGGCTGTTACGTACCGGTTGTGCAGCATCTTCTCGGCATCGTTCAAGGCTGCCGGCAAGGAGATGGAGAGGAAGATAGCCATCTTTGAGTCGCTGGTGCTGCTGATAGAGAAGAATTATATGCGTGAGCGCAGTGTGGCTTTCTATGCAGACGAACTTTGTCTTACACCGAAATATCTGTCGGTACTGGTCAAGTCAGTTTGCGGTCAGACGGTCCAGCAGTTGCTTTTCAAGGCGATGATCCGTCGCAGTATCTATCTGATGAAGAACACCACGAAGACGATACAGCAGATAGCCAATGAACTCAGTTTTCCCAATGCTTCAGCCTTCGGAACCTTCTTCAAGAAACATACCGGTCTGTCGCCTAAGCATTACCGTAATTGGGAAGAGGGGAATGAACCGCCTTCTTTCAAATAAAGATTTCATCCTGTACCTAATAAAAGAAAAGGGGACAGAGGAATTGTTCTGTCCCCTGTCCCGATACTGTGATATAACTAAAACAACTGAGCGAAAGCCTCGGCTGTCTTTCCTGTATAGGTCTTCATCTCTGTAACCGGCTTGTAACCGAAATCCTTGAAAGCAAGGAGCTGTGTGGCAACAAACTGGTGGTCGTCAGAGATGCAAGCCTGTAACTTCATATTACCCATGTTGATGGCAGAAACAGGGAATTTGCTGATCGCTGTTTCTACATCCTGAGGGGCTGCGCTGAGGATGTTCTCAAGCTTTCTTCCATCCTCTGCAGAATATTCCTTCTCTTTTATCTTAATCACGCTGTTGGTAGGTTGATAGATGAGCTTGACAGTCAAACCCATGAAACCTTTCTTTACCTGTACATCCTGGAGTGCCAAAACATCAGCACCCATCTCTAAATGATTAATCTTTGCCATAATTTTATACTGTTATTTGCTTATTCTTAATTCTTGAAAAATATATATTGAACTGTTTTTTGTTTTGAATAGGGGTGTAACCAGTCTTATCGCAAATCTTAGGAAAGATGCGATAAACCTATATGAAATTTAAAAAAGAGAAAAGAATAAGCACTAACAGAGCAGATGTCGCAGGCAAATGACATAATACTTGCTGGCGACATCAAAGTGGATTGGGGCAGTTTCCTGTCGGAAAGGCTCCATGCCACCTTCTATAGCTGATAAAAGGGATGATAAATAACGGATTCTATTTGTAAGCAATCTACTGGCAGTCTGACTGTTGTGCATGTTGCCACTTGGCAATAAGCGCTGCGGACGGCTGCTACAGATGCGGTAAGCAAGCTGTGAGGCGTTTTCAAGCTGTGCCTCAGGCTGGCTCTTGTCATACTCAACCTTTGTCAAACCATCTTTCTTATGGCTTGCATCTTCGGTATAAGAATCCTCGGGAGTAAAAGAAATAGAGGCAGCAGATACCTCTCCATAGCCTGAGAAGACCATGGACACCAGAAAAAGGATGTATAGTATCAACTGCCTCATATTAAATATATTATGGTGTCAGGATGAACTCCCGACACCGGGGATGATTAATAACTTCTTGCGATGATGACACGGGCTACGGCTGGCTTGCCGCTTACCATATCTACACCTGGAGTCTGCTCGTAAGCGAAAGGCACGCAGCGGATGGTAGCCTGAGTCTCTTCCTTGATCTTAGCCTCGGTCTCGGCTGTACCGTCCCAATGGCAGAGGAAGAAACCACCGTCCTTCACACGCTCCTTGAACTCCTCGTAGTTGTCACACTCGTAAACGTGAGCATCACGGTAAGCACGAGCCTTCTCGAAGATATTCTTCTGGATGTCTTCCAACATATCCTTTACGCGCTCAACGATACCGTCGAAGCTTACGTTCTCCTTCTCCAAGGTATCACGACGCATAATCTCGATGGTGTTGTTCTCCAAGTCACGACCACCCATAGCGAGACGTACAGGAACACCCTTCAACTCATAGTCAGCGAACTTGAAGCCAGGACGCTTTGCAGGGTTGTCATCATACTTCACGGTGATGCCCAACTCGCGGAGCTGGTCGATGACAGGCTGCAACTTAGCTGTAATCTGAGCCAACTGCTCCTCGCCCTTGTTGATAGGAACGATAACCACCTGGATAGGAGCCAACTTTGGAGGCAATACCAGACCGTTGTCATCGCTGTGAACCATGATGAGGGCACCCATCAATCGGGTAGAAACACCCCATGAAGTAGCCCATACGTACTCAGGCTTGTTCTCCTTGTTCAAGTAGGTAACATCGAAACTCTTTGCGAAGTTCTGACCCAGGAAGTGAGAAGTACCGCTCTGGAGAGCCTTGCCATCCTGCATCATTGCCTCGATGGTATAAGTGTTGAGAGCACCTGCAAAACGTTCAGTCTCACTCTTCACACCCTGCAATACAGGAACGCCCATGTAGTTTTCAGCAAACTCAGCGTAAACCTTGAGCATCTCCTGAGCCTTTGCCTCAGCCTCTTCCTTGGTGGCATGAGCGGTATGACCCTCCTGCCAGAGGAACTCAGAAGTACGGAGGAACGGACGGGTACGCATCTCCCAACGCATTACGTTGCACCACTGGTTGCAGAGGATAGGGAGATCACGCCATGAATGGATCCAGTTCTTATATGTGTTCCAGATGATAGTCTCAGAAGTAGGACGGATGATAAGCTCCTCATCGAGCTTTGCGTTAGGATCCACCTCAACCTCTTTGCCATCCTCTGTAGAACGGAGGCGGTAGTGGGTAACAACGGCACACTCCTTGGCGAAACCTGCCACGTGCTCAGCCTCACGAGAGAAGAAACTCTTCGGGATGAGGAGAGGGAAATATGCGTTCTGTACACCAGTCTGCTTAAACATCTTGTCGAGCTGCTGCTGCATCTTCTCCCAGATAGCGTAACCGTATGGTTTGATAATCATACAACCACGAACTGGTGACAACTCAGCGAGATCAGCCTTTACTACCAAATCATTGTACCACTGACTGTAGTTGTCAGCGCGCTTGGTTAAATTCTTGAGTTCTTTAGCCATATTGCTTTTTTCTATTTATTTTGTTTTTATTTCTTCTGTTATTTATATATTAAGGTATAAGCATGAGCCCCTTCATCATCTGCTGCCGGCAGTTCATCTGTCTGCAGGTGTCTGAAATCCTACTTTTAGGGATTTTCCACCCCCAAATAGGTGATTTCCTAGCTCTATTTCGACAAATACCCTTAAATTTGCATGCAAAAATACAAAAAAATATTAGAAAACTCTCCATTATGGAGAAAAAAGAGTTATCTTTGCAATTAAATAACATAAATATAGGAGATTTTAAAATGAAAAAGACTAATTTTGCAGTTGCAGGCCTCTCTTTGTGCTTGCTTTTCTCAAGTTGTGGAACCAATCAGAAGACTGGTACAGCAGTAGGTGCCGGTTCTGGTGCAGCTCTGGGTGCTATCGTTGGTGGATTGCTCAATAATAGCCATCGTGGTACAGGTGCTCTCGTAGGTGCTGCTATCGGTGCAGCTGTTGGTGGAGGTGCTGGTAACCTCATCGGAAAGCACATGGATAAGGTAAAGGCTGAGGCTGAACGGGTGAAGAATGCACAGGTTGAGACTGTAACAGATGCCAATGGCTTGTCTGCCGTTAAGGTAACATTTGCTTCTGGTATTCTCTTCCCAACTAACGGTTCTACTCTCAGCAGCAGCGCAAAGACTGATTTGGCTCAGTTTGCCGGTGTATTGAAGAACAATACCGACTGCGAGGTTTCTATCCAGGGTTATACTGATGCTACAGGTAATGATGGTATCAACTTGCCATTGAGCCAGAAGCGTGCTGAGGCAGTTTACAACTATCTCGCTTCTTGCGGTGTTACCAGCCGTCAGGTAAAGAATGTTCAGGGTTTTGGTTCTGCTAACCCTGTTGTTTATACTACTGCTGCTTGTGCACAGAACCGTCGTGTAGAGGTTTACATGTATGCTAGCCAGGCTATGGTTAACGCAGCCAACAACGGTACATTGAAGTAATAACTTTCATGCTCCCGGAAGGGAAAAACTAAATAGATGATTTTGAAGAAAATCAAGAATATAGTAAAATGGGTGGTGGTGCTGTTTTTCAGTACCACCATTCTTGCTGTAGTGGCATATAGGTTCATTCCTGTATATGTCACTCCTCTGATGTTTATCCGATGCTTCCAGCAAGTAGCTGATGGAGAGAGTATTACCCTGCATCATCATTGGGTTTCGATGGATAAGATTTCGCCTCACATGCCAGTGGCGGTAATGGCGAGCGAAGATGCGAGATTCCTGAAGCATCACGGTTTCGACTTCAATGCCATCGAGAGTGCGGCGAAGAATAATGCACGTGGTGGAAAGGTGCATGGAGCCAGTACCATCAGTCAGCAGACCGCTAAGAATGTCTTCCTGTGGCCTGGCCGTTCATGGACCCGCAAGGGATTTGAAGTCTACTTTACCTTCCTCATCGAAATGATGTGGAGCAAGCAGCGCATCATGGAGGTTTATCTCAACAGCATTGAGATGGGACCGGGTATCTATGGTGTGGATGCGGTTTCAGAATATCATTTCGACAAGAAAGCGAAAGATCTGTTTCGTGGCGAGTGTGCGCTGATAGCAGCTACACTTCCTAATCCGCGCAAATTCAGTTCGCTGCATCCTAGCGCTTATATGAAAAAGCGCCAGCGACAGATAGAACATCAGATGAGATTTATCCCTACTTTCCCTCGTGAGGGTGAAGATTTCGACCCGGGCACGGCTGTGGGAGGATATAGGGGGAAGTAATACTTAGTTGATAGTTTATAGTTGATAGGGGTGACCTTAAAATAATTTTTTGCCTCAAATATTGATTCATGGATTTACTGAAAGACTTGAACGAAGCGCAGCGTGCTGCGGTAGAATATATTGACGGACCTTCGCTGGTGATAGCCGGTGCTGGTTCGGGTAAGACGCGTGTGCTTACTTATAAGATAGCTTATCTCCTGAGCCAGGGCATGAAACCCTGGAGCATCATGGCGCTCACCTTTACCAACAAGGCGGCAAGGGAGATGAAGGAACGTATCGGAAAACTGGTGGGAAATGATCTCGCCCAGCATCTCTATATGGGTACCTTCCACAGCATCTTCTCCCGAATCCTGAGAGCGGAGGCTGAGCATATCGGCTTCAACAACAACTTTACCATTTATGACGAAAGTGACTCGCGCTCGCTGATCAAGGCGATAGTGAAGGAGATGGGGCTGGATGATAAGAAGTATAAGCCTGCTGCCGTTCATGCCAAGATTTCGATGGCGAAGAACAACCTGATGAGTGCTGCGGCTTATGAGAGCGATGCGGCTATCTTCGAGCAGAACAAGCGTGCGCAGATGCCTGAGGTTGGTAAGATTTTCGTGGCTTACGTGCAGCGCTGCAAGCAGGCCAATGCCATGGATTTCGATGATTTGCTGACGCTTACCTATCAGCTCTTCAGGGAGCATGAGGATATTCGCCACAAATATGCCGCCCGCTTCGATTATGTCCTGGTGGATGAGTATCAGGATACCAATCACGTTCAGATGTCTATCGTCATGCAACTCTGTCAGGAGAAGCAGCGTGTTTGTGCCGTGGGTGATGACTCGCAGAGTATCTATAGTTTCCGCGGTGCCAATATCGATAATATTCTCAACTATCAGCGCCAGTTTCAGGGAACGCGTCTCTTCAAGCTGGAACAGAACTACCGCTCTACCCAGACCATCGTTGAGGCGGCTAACAGTCTGATCAAGCATAACCGCAACCAGATTCCTAAGGATGTGTTCAGCGAGAATGCGAAGGGTGAGAAGATTCAGTATAAGCCTGCTTACAGCGACAAGGAAGAGGCGGTGATTGTGGCGAAGGACGTGAAGCGTATCAGGCGCGAGGATGGATGCCAGTATAGTGATTTTGCCATTCTCTACCGCACCAATGCCCAGAGCCGCAGCTTCGAGGAGGAGTTCAGAAAGCAGGGTATTCCTTATCGCATTTATGGCGGACTGAGTTTCTACCAGCGCAAGGAAATCAAGGACATCATAGCCTATTTCCGTCTGGTGGCGAATCCGGATGATGAAGAGGCTATCAAGCGTATCATCAACTATCCGGCACGAGGAATAGGGGCTACTACGGTGCTGAAGATTGCTGACTGTGCCCATCAGAACCAGGTGAGTTTCTGGGAGGTAATCGGTGCCCCTGAGCAGTATGGACTGGCGGTTAACAAGGGTACGATGAACAAGCTGGAAACCTTCAGATTGCTGATTTCTTCGTTTATCGAACGGGCTCAAACTACGGATGTCTATGAATTGGGTGATGCCATTATCAAGGAGAGTGGTATCAGTCAGGATATCATGTCGGGCAAGGATGCCGATGATCTGGCACGTCAGGAGAACCTGGAGGAATTCTTGAGCGGTATGTCGGCTTTTGTGGAGGAACGCCGTGAAGAGGGTAGGTTTGATGAACTCTTCCTGCAGGATTATCTGCAGGATGTGGCGCTGCTTACCGATGCTGACAGCGATGGTGATAAGGATGAACCTCGTGTTTCTCTGATGACGGTTCATGCTGCCAAGGGTCTGGAGTTTCCTACGGTCTTTGTGGTTGGTTTGGAAGAGAATATCTTCCCAAGTCCGCTTTCTGCTGCTTCGCTCCGAGAATTGGAGGAGGAACGGAGATTGCTTTACGTTGCCATTACTCGAGCTGAGAAACATTGTATCCTGACGAACGCCAAGAACCGCTGGCGATATGGCAAGATGGAGTTTGATAATCCGAGTCGGTTTATCGATGAGATTGACGGCAAGTTGATTGATAGCCAGGATGAGGCTGGTGGAAGCTTGTTTGGCTCTATGTCTGAATCAAGGCTTGGTTCAAGGTCTGGTTCAAGGTTTGGTTCTAGAGCTGATTCGATGTCTGACCAGCCGGAGTGGGCGAGAGCGCAACGTCCTCGCAGACCGTGGGAGGATGCTGAGCTGCCTAGATACAGTAGCAGGTATCAGAATTCCAAACCGGTAGCATCACAGTTTGTCGCAGATCCTAAGCCTTCTCTCTTTGATGATGAACCAGAGACTTCACGTACTTCCGGACGCTCGTCTGTTTCCGGACGCTCATCTCTCTCTGAAGGCAATTTCAAGTCTGTTAGAGCGCTGAATGCAGCTAAACGTTACATGGAGACGCATTCTTCTCATCCTGCTTCTCGCAGTACTGGATCTTCTGCAGCATCAGTTTCTTCTTCTGCAGCATCATCTGCTGGCAGTTCTTCTTGTGGTTTGCAGGAGGGAATGAAGATTGAACATCAGCGTTTTGGACGGGGAACAGTATTGAAGATTGAAGGTACTGGTGAGAATACGAAGGCTACGGTTGAGTTCGTTCATTCTGGCACCAAACAGCTTCTGCTGAAATATGCCAAATTTACGGTAGTAGATTAAGTTCTGTAGTCTGATGTTTATATTTATAGGTTTATCCTGTTTTGAAGTTCTCTCTTACAGGTAGAATCTTATAATATAGATAAAGAGTTATAAAAATAGATTGGGCAAGACCATCTCTGGTCTTGCCCTTTTTGTTTCTATATACTATAAATTGAAAAAGCGTCCCCGCAGTAGCCTCACGGTCACTACGGGGACTTATATTACTAACATCTAACTTTAGCATTTTTGTTTAAACTTAAAAACAAATACTTTAAGAGATTAAATTCTCCGTTATCTATAAACATAAACCAAGTATCTCATATATTGCAAGTAACTTGTATCCTGCAAATATCTTGTATCCTTAAATGCAAGTTCTTAGAAAAGTTAAACCCATAGACCAGTATCTCTACTAATATCTTGATTATTTTTATTTTATTGCTTTTTGTCTGTTTAATAATACTTTTAAGTTCACAATGCAAAGATATAAAAAAAATGGGTAAACTCCAAATTAATTTTGCTTTATTTTGTATTAAATGGCTTTTATTGTACTTATGCGGCGGTTTTTAAGGATTAACCGGCAAAGTTAAAGAGGGTGTATCATAAACAATCAAATGCTTTATGATACACCCTCTTTCTCAGGATTCTGAATATTGTCGTATTTATAACGCTTCGTCTTCAGGACGTGGCATCTGTGTCTGGGGCTTCTTTTTCTTGCCTGACTTCATGAATAGTTTCTTCTTCTTGAGCCATGCAGCCTTGCGTATCTCGTATTCTTCGCGATGACGCTCCAAAAAATTATCTGCCATGTTTCGTTTCCTTTTTTACTTTGCGTTATGAATGCTTATTCTTCTTTAAACTTACTGTAAATCACCTTGATTCGGATCGGACCAGATGCCACTTTCTTACCAGTCTTCTTGTCTGTGGTATAATCCTTGTCAGGATCATCCGTACCCACGATGAGTCGCGTAGAAGCGAGTGACATATCGTGATTAATCTTGGAGATGACGGTAGTATAGCCCTGTGTGGTTGTGATGACGTTTACAGGAACCAGCACTACTTTATTCCAGTTTTCCCCCTTGCCCTTGTTCTTATACATGGCAGAAACCAGGTTGGCGATGTTCTGGAATGTATAGGCATTCTTGTAGGTGCCGGTACTGCTGTAGCTTGCCGTATAAGAAGTACGGTTGTCAGCCAACTTGCTCTTTTCGAAGAACGACTGCAAACTGTCTTTCTGAACCATCAGGATGGTGCTTGGTGTAGCAAAGTTGTATGGGTTGTCTTCGTCTGCATTGTTGAGTCGTGGGAAGGAGATGGTAGCTGTGTTGAGCGTATCCTTCTCATGACCCTTCATGATGTCATCGATAGGAAGAGTAACCTCGGTGAAGATACCGGCAGGCGACTTGAGGTAAGTCCAGTCCTCCTGACTTGCCAACTTCTTCAAGTTCTCGGTATCGTTCTCAATCTTGTTGAGCTGCAATACCTCTTCTGTACCATCGAAACGGTTGTATCCGATGCTTACAGCTGTACTGTCTGTATTGATGGCCTTGTGGCGGGTCCAGTAGAAGATAAGCTCTGTATTCCAGATCTTAGCCATGTTACCCGTACCGCCTACGTTCTTGATATAGAAGCCAGGGCAGACGTTGTTCAGGAACTTGTAGTTGGTCTTGAAGTACTCAGGATGTTCTGCGTATGTTTGCATGATGTAAGAACCATAGTTCTTGTATGTCTTACCATCTTTCGTGTACTTCTTATTCAGGTAAATCTTGAAGTTCTTGACATCTGATGTATTGCTCAAGTTGTAATTACTGCTCCAATGCGGGTTGCTTTCCCTTACCCAGCCTTCCTTGAAGGCATCATAATTAGAGTAATACTCCTTATCTTCTGCCATCGGCTTTGTCATCTCATAGGCTGTCACCTTCATTGGGGCGATGGTATCGCCATAGCTGGCGTTGTATGAAACCAGGAGGTAGCATGAGTCTGCTTCGATAGAACCCTTGTTTGCCTGCTTGATGTAATCGAGTGTATCTACAGAGAAAGTAGGCAATACGCTCAACTGGGTCATGTAGTCGCCCTTTACATAGTTGCCGGTTTCCGGGTCTTTCATCTTTCCGATGAGCCCCGTGTTGTTGCGGCTCAATACGGCACCTGCTACTATAGACTTTGTGGTAACATTGAACGCTGAGTCAGAAATGTTAATGTTGTCTATCTTATTAGTGATGCTACCACCGATTTCCTCGGTGGTATCATCACATGCAGCGAAAGTAAGCGCTGCTATTACTAATACTGTTAAGAGTCTTAAAATTTTCATTATCCTTGTATGTATGTGTCTCTGTTGTCGGAATTTTATTCTGCGTCAGGACAAACCTTGTTGATGAAGTCTGCGTATGGCTCCTGGATATCTTCTCCCGGATAAGTCAGTACAGGCTTGTTCTTCTCCTTCGCATAATCAAAGAGAATCTGGGTAGCTTCTTCTTCACCTTCTACCACACCGTCGCTATAGTCGATGGCGAGTTTGCCGAGCTCAATGAAGTCGAAGTCGTCCTGATAACTGTCAAGCAGTTCAGGCTTGGCATCGCGGAAGGCAACGCAACGTTTGAAGTTGGTACCCAGTTCACCCTTGAGTTCGTTGGTATAGAGAGCGGTAATTACCTTTGATTCTGCAAATGAAGGCTCTTCGCTGTAGGCTGTCTTTACATAGAATGGCACTACTGCGCTAGCCCAACCCTGACAGACGATTACGTCAGGCTGCCAGCGGAGCTTCTTTACGGTTTCCAATACACCACGTGCAAAGAAGATTGCTCTTTCTCCGTTGTCGGCATATTCCTTTCCGTTTTCATCGGTGCCCATCTGGCGGCTCTTGAAATAGTCGTCATTATCGATGAAATAAATCTGCTGTCGTGTTGTTGGTATAGATGCAACCTTGATGATCAGCGGATGATCTGTATCATCTATGATAAGGTTCATACCAGACAGGCGAATGACCTCGTGCAATTGTCCGCGACGCTCGTTGATGGTGCCCCACTTAGGCATGAAGGTGCGGATCTCAAAACCTGCTTCCTGCATCTTCTGAGGCAGTTCGCGTCCCATGATTGACATGTGAGACTCGGCTACGTATGGGTCGATCTCCTGATTGATAAATAATACTTTTTTTGCCATAAAATTTAAATTTTATTCTTACGAATTACGTGCAAAGGTACAAAAAAAACTTCAAATAGGGGCATTTTTTCTCCGAAATTCATTATTTTCGGCAATAATTCGCATATTTTTAGGTTTTTTCTTTCTCATTTGAGAAAAAAGTTGTTATTTTGCACCCGAAAACAGATTATGACGATGAAAGTATTCAATAAGATTGTTGACCTCCAGAACGAACTCTTCATGTGTCGTAAGGAGGGAAAGGAAATCGGCCTTGTGCCAACTATGGGTGCGCTGCATGAGGGTCACGCCTCTCTTGTTAAGCGCAGTGTGAAGGAAAATGGCGTGACTGTAGTTTCTGTGTTCCTGAATCCTACACAGTTTAATGATCAGGGTGACTTGGATCGCTATCCTCGTACCCTCGATGCTGACTGCAAGCTCTTGGAGGCTTGTGGTGCTGACTATGTGTTTGCACCATCGGTGAAGGAGATGTATCCTACACCAGATACACGCCACTTTGAGTTTCCACCTGTTTCTACCGTGATGGAGGGTGCCAAGCGCCCGGGTCATTTCAATGGTGTATGTCAGGTAGTGAGCCGTCTTTTCTATATCGTTCGACCAACCCGTGCTTATTTCGGTGAGAAGGATTGGCAGCAGATTGCTGTCATCAAGCAGCTCGTGAAGTACATCAACAGCAATGTGCAGATTGTGGAGTGTCCTATCATCCGTGATGAGGATGGTTTGGCTAAGAGCAGCCGTAATACTTTGCTGGCTCCTGATGAGCGTGCCATTGCGCCAAACATCTATAAGGCCTTGAAGGAGAGTGTAGAGTATGCCAAGACTCATACCGTACAGGAAACTCACGATAAGGTGGTTGCCGACATCAATGCTGTAGAGGGTCTGGAGGTAGAGTATTTCCAGATTGTGGATGGCGACAGCCTGCAGGATGTTTCTACATGGGAGGATAGTGCATACGTGGTAGGTTGCATCACCGTTTATTGCGGTAAGACTCCTATCCGTCTCATCGACCATATCAAGTATAAGGGATAAATTCCTCTATAGATATTCTTTATTAAGTTTAATCCGTAACAGATCAAGTAATAACAGAACAATGCAGATAGAAGTATTGAAGAGTAAGCTCCATTGTGTGACCGTAACTGAGGCTAACCTGAATTATATGGGTAGCATCACCATCGATGAGGACTTGATGGACGCTGCTAATCTGATTGCAGGCGAGAAGGTTCAGATTGTAGACAACAACAATGGTGAGCGCTTGGAGACCTATATTATCAAGGGTGAGCGTGGCAGCGGTTGTATCTGCCTGAATGGTGCTGCAGCCCGCAAGGTGCAGGTGGGCGATACCGTCATCATCATCGCTTATGCCCTGATGGACTTTGAGGAGGCTAAGACCTTCCAGCCAACCGTGGTTTTCCCAAAAGAGGGAAATAAGGTTTAAATATCGTATGATGATATAGAATTGTATAAAGAATGATTATCTCGTATGATAAAATAAAGAATATGCGTTCCTGTGGATAGATGAATCCGTAGGAACGCATATTTGTTTTGTGACGATAAACTTGCGTTTCGGTGTGGCGAAATAGCGGTAAGCCACATAGATGGTGATGCCCTGTTCACGGATGGATAATGTATGTGTACCCTATATATAATGGTGTAATTACTATTTTATGAAGGTATAATTACGATGGGTTAAGGATAGATCTCGATATGGCTGCTGCCGGAGTTGCCATTCTTGATAATCCTTATCTGGGTGGTGATGCGCTCGCTCATCGTGTCGGTATGACTGATGACGCCCACCTTCTTGCCTTGCGAACTTTGCAGCATGGCGAGGGAATCGATGACGGTGGCTAGGGTATCGGGGTCGAGGGTTCCGAAGCCTTCATCGATGAACAGGTTCTCGAAGGAGATGTTGCGAGAGGATAATGCTGACAGACCCAGGGCGAGACCGAGACTCACGATGAAGGTTTCGCCACCTGATAGGGAGGTGGTGTCTCGGATATCATCGGCACGGTCGTGGTCGATGACTCGGATGCCCAGCGAATGCTTTACCTGCTGCAGTTCGTAACGGCTGTTAAACTTTCTGATTTCCTGGTTAGCATGAGCAATCAGGAAACTGAGCGTATAGCATTGGGCTATCTTGCGCAACGTCTTGCCGTCTGCTCCGATGGCATCCGTGATGGCTGTCCAGTCATCCTTTTTCTGTGCTACGAGCTTCAGAGCCTCAGCTTTGTCACCCAACAGTTTCACGGCTTCCTGGTGGTTCTGCATCCTGGCGTTGGCAGCAATCAGTTCGTTGCGCTGGCTTCTTTCCTGATACTCCTGCTGAATGGCTAGGAGAGCATCACGGGTTTGGGCAGGCTGATGTTCCAAGTGCTGCTGATGCGCCTTTTCTGCGCTCTGGTAAAGGGCGGTGGTTGAAGCCACGGCTTTCTCTTTTTCGTCCTTTTCCCGTCGGATAGCATTCCAGTCTTCGGCGGAGTGAAGCATCTCCCGGATGGTATTTCGGTCGATAAGGCTTGGCTCGATACTTCTTTCCTCGATGCCTTCCTCTTCGGAGTCTTTTCCTTCGGTGCTCTTTTCTTCAAGCTGCTTGTTATATTCCTCAATCCAAAAGTCGAGTTCCTTTTCCTTCTCTTGCAGATTCTCTTTCATCGTCTTGTTCTGAGACAGCATGGTTTGATGCGAACCTTTACTGTTGGCGAGTTCCGCCTTCAGTTTGTTGATATTCTCGTTCTGAGTATCAGCTGCTTTCGTAGCCTCATCCTTTGCTGCTGTCAGTCTTTGTTCAGCCGCATCAGGTTCTTCTCCATTCAGAATCTGCTTGTATTTCTCCTGCCATTCCACCATTTCCTTCTTGGCGCTATTCCATGCCAGAAGGGCTTTCCCGTAAGCCTCCTTCTTACTCTTCTGCTGCGAGATGAGGTTGGTGGTAAGTGCTTTTTGCTCAGCTAGTTTTGTGGCGCAGATTGAAGTGTTTTCTTGGGCTTTGTTCTGTATAGTAGAAGCCTTGCTTTCATACGCAGCTTCATCCTTTACAGCCTTATCCTTGAGTTGGGTCAGCCGTTCTATCTCTTTCTGAATCTTGTTAAAGAGACTCAGTTTGCTGCTCGCTTCTTTCGCCTTGTTTTCATAGATAGGCAAGAGCGATTTCAGTTCTGCCTCTGCCTTTGGAATCTTTGGATACTGGGCGATGAGTGCCTTCCAATCCTCTTCGTAAGTTGCTATTTCTCCCGACAGCTTTTCCTGTTGTTTCTGGAGCGTCTGTACTTCGCCATCGTTCTGTTTTCTCTCACCGGAAAGATCCTTCTCCTCTTTCTGCTGCAGTTTCAGCAGATTCTCCTTGGCTTTCAGAAGTTGCGAGAGTTCCGTGGTGGCTTCCTCAAACTGTCTGTTGTCGGTATGATAAGGATGGGTCGTGCTGCCACAGAGCGGACAAGGCTTGCCTTCGGTCAGGTTGGCACGATGAATCTCCCATTTCTCGCTCACCATGAGGGTATAGGCATTTCTCAGCGTCAGGGTCTCTTGGGTCAGCGCCTCGATGGTCAACTTGCCCAGTGCTTCATCTATCTCTGCGTTTCTCTTGCCCAAGACCTGGATTCTCTCCTCATTCTTCTGCTTTTCTGTTGTGGCAGCATCGAGATGAGCCACAACCTTGATGGCTTGCTGGACATCCTGCAGTTTCTTTTCGGCTGCCGATTTATGACTCTGCAGTTCCTCTATGTTCTGTCCGGCAGTCTTATTTCTTTCCGTCTCCCAAGCCTGTTCAGCGGCTTGCGTCGCTTCGTGCAGAACCTGTTTCTGCTTGGCAATCTCTTCCTTTGTCGTTTTGAGGGCAAGGTTCGCTTTCTCCGTTTCTGCTTCCCATTTTTTGATGTTTCGGGCGTTTTCCTCCACGTCTTTCAGGGCAGTTTGATTCTCTTTCTGAGCCAATTCCAATGTCTCTTTCTTTTCTTTCAGATTCGGCATTGCCGCTTCCATTTTTGTTTTCAGCGCCCTTGCTTCAGCGATGACCGGCAGCGCCTTTTCCAGCTGTTCCTGTGCCTTGCTTACTGCTTCCTTCAGCCTGTCGAGAGTTTTCTCGCTTTCGTCGATGGCAGACTCTTGACTTTTGATGTTTGCTTCCGCTTTCAGAATGTTTTCTTCCTGCTCGTGGATGCTTTGCGTCTGTCGCTCTACTTCCTGCAGCTGGTTGACGGCAGGCTGTACTTCATCGTGCAACTGCAGACGGAGAATCTGGGCTTGCATCGCTTTAATGGCATCTGTTGCTTGCTCCATATCAGTCTGGTAGATAGCGATTTGCTTGATTTGCTTATCGTTTTCCTCAAACCATTGCAGGTCTTTCGAAATGGCTTGCAACTGGCTGTCGAGTTCCTTCTCAGCCTTTTCCAAGCGGGCGATTTCCTCCTTCAGTTGGGCAAGTTCTTCATCGTTCAGCAGGTTCTGTTTAACGGCTTCCACCGATGCTGCCATCTGGTTGTAGGCATCCGTCGCCTGGTCTTTCGCCTTCTTGATTTCAGTAGCGATGTTCGTATAAGTTTCCTCGCATCCGATGAGTTTTTCCAGGAGTTCATACCGCTCGTTTTCCTTCGCCGTCAGGAAGTTGGCAAACGAGCCTTGGGCGATGAGTACGGTACGGAGAAACTGGTCGTAGTCGAGTCCGATGATGTTCGGCAGCTCGTTCCAGTCGGCAGCTTCCTCTGTTATCTCTTCGCCGTTTCTCGTGATTTTATAGAGCGCAGTCTTGGCGTTCTCGTAGCGCACTCTCTGGAATCTGACGTGCCATTCTGCGCGGTAGATGCTGCCGTTGTTGGCAAGGAAGGTGAGTTTGCTGTAACCCTCTTTCTTGCCACGTGTCAGGATGTTTCTACTGTCGGTAGGCGCCAGACGGTTACTTTCGCTGGCATCGGCAGCTCCGAAAATCTCGATGTTCTGGTTCTTGTCTCCTTTCTTCCTGGGGTAGCGAGGGGCGCGGTTGTAGAGAGCCAGACAGATAGCGTCGAGTAGGGTGGATTTGCCACTTCCCGTCGGACCTACGATGCTGAAGATGGTGCTCTCGCCTAAGGCGCCTTCTTCAAAGTTGATGACCTCGCCACCCTGTTTGTCAAGCGAAGCGAGGTTGAGTATTTCGAGTTGTAGGAATTTCATAATGATGATGTCGTTAATAAATCGGATAACATTTTCTCCTGTCTTTCGTTCATCGGAGCGTTGTGTCTGATGGCGAAGGCTTCCTTCAGCGTGTCGAGCGGAGGACGGTTGATGATGTCTTCTATGCTGGTGATGTGCTGGGAACCCTGGATGGTGGAGAGGTCCAGTTGCGGGATGATGCGCTGGATTTTGCAGAGCACGGCATCCTTTTCGTTGACGAGTTTCTCCAGTTCCTTGATGTCATCGCTCGATAGTTTCTCCTGTTTCACCTTCAGCATCACGTAGTCGAAGTGGTCGCTCAGTTCGCCGTCTGTTCTCTCTGAAAGTTCAGAATTGATGAGCTTCTGCCATTTCTTGAAGGTCAGTTCTTCCTCATCTTCGGGCAGGATGCGGAGGGCGTGCTGAGGCTTGTATTCCAGGAAATCTACTTTCCATTCCTTACTCTTGCCGGTTTCCTTTCCTTCCTCCTCTTCTCCGTGTTCTATGGTGATGAGGTCGATGCCGTGGGTGTAGTCTTTCTCGGCAAACGACATCGGGAGGATACTTCCCGTATATCTTGCCCAGTCGGTATTCCAGATATGTTGCCGTTTGTGGATGTGTCCGCAAGTCATATAGTCGGGATGATCGTTCCATCCTTCCAGGTCCACTTCCTCCTGTCCGCCGATGATGATTTTCTCGCTCGCATCCTTTTTGGCGATATCCGAACCCTTGGCGTACATGTGTGCCATCATGATGCATTTCCTGCCCGGGTATTTCTGTCGAGCCTCAGCCGTCAGTTCTCTCAGAAAGTCGTTGACTCCCTGCGAGTAGCTGGCGTTCTGCACCACATCGCTTCTTAGGAAAGGTACGGCGAGGATGATGACTTCTTCTCCTGCCTCGTTGGTTACGGGGATGATGAGGTCATCGAAGGAATAGATCCAATGTCCGCCGGTTTTATCATCGTCCCCGCTTTCTCCCTGCTGCCAGATTTTCCTTACGTTTCCTCTTATTTCCACGTGGTATCGGGTGAGTAGCGGACGGGGAGCCTCCAGTCGGCTGGCGGAATCGTGGTTGCCGGCGGTAATGATGACCTGCATGTTCGGGCACAGTTGGGTAGCATCGGCAAGAAACTCGTAATAAACGGTCTGTGCCGCTGCCGATGGATTTCCGTTATCAAAGATGTCTCCTGCGATGAGGAGAGCATCGGGCTTTTGTCCAGCTATCTGTTCCAGGAGCCATTTCAGGAAATGCTTGTGTTCCGGCAGACGGTCGTTGCCGTGAAACAGGTTGCCCAGGTGCCAGTCGCTGGTTGCTAATATCTTCATACTCATAAGAATGTCTAATCTTAGTCTTTTTCTTTGTCTTTTGCTTGCAATCCTTTAGCTTTTGGTTTGCAATCCTTTGGCCTTTGGCCTGCAATCTGACTACAAAGTTAACACAATTATTTGGGATACGCAAAGAAATAAGCTCAAAAAACGAAGAATTATGGCTGGAAAAGTAAAGATATTCAGGAAAAGTCTTGTTTTATATCTGATAAAGTTGTATCTTTGCAAGGTAGAAATCTTCGTTCACCGACGTTGAACCGACATTCACCGACGTTGAACCGCCGTTCAGCGACGTTGAACGGACATTCAGCGTCGGTGAACGGAGATTTCTCCTAGGATTAAATACTTTTCTTCCTAGGTTTGTGGTCTTTTCTTCTTAGGTATGATCATAAATACTGTAGGATGCAAAGGCTGCTGCAATAAGGAGTGATTACAATCTTAATAAGAAAGGAAACTGATATGGCTAAGTACAAGTTGCAAGAGTTGAATGATTTGCGTGATGAAGGCAAGCGCAGAGTTTATCCCAAGATGGTGACCAACCGTACACTATCCCGAAAAGAGTTCGTCAAGATGATGCAGAACTACCATCGCGGTATTTCGGAAAGTACCACGGAGGCTGTATTGACCGATGTGGTTGATATGCTGACAGACATGCTCTCCGTGGGTTACAACGTGAATCTGGAAGGTTTAGGCACCTTCTCCCTCTCCCTCGCTTTCGAGGATGAGAAGCCTAGGGAAATTCTGAATCCAGATGATAAGATGACGTACCGCAAGGTGGGCGTGAAGGACATCAACTTCAAGGCGTCCCCTGAGTTTATCAAGGATGTGAAGCGTGAAACCGACCGTGACCTGGAGCGTGATATGGGTGGTGTAAAGGTTATCCGTAAGCAGCTCTATTCCAGGGAAGAGCGCATTGCAAGAGCCCTGGAGGTGATAGAGAAGAACGGAGTCCTCACCCTAGGCGATTATGCCTCCATCAACAACCTGAGCCGTACTTCCGCCTCTATGGAACTGAAGGAGCTGACCTGTGATAAATCTTCGCCGATAGATTCACTAGGCCGCGGCAGCCATAAGGTTTGGGTAAAGAGGAAAGAATAAAAAACAGGAGTGTGGCAATAGGTGGCAATAGGTGACAATAAAAAATGCCCTTATTGCCACGCTTAAAACGCTAAATACCAGAGCGTTATCAGAAAGTGTGACCATAGTGACATTAGGCTAGAGAAAAAAGATTTTTCTTTATATAAAAAATGACTCGCTTGCAGTTCTAATGGGATGCAAACGAGTTCTGTTGC